>Ga0076279_106_pt1 | contig 36605 bp, 40 predicted proteins | sample RifGroF2_FD_67941 | JGI IMG/M metagenome (GOLD analysis project Ga0076279, IMG submission 67941) | Parcubacteria (Moranbacteria) bacterium GW2011_GWF2_44_10
ATTGTCTTTTAATTTGGCTGCGGCGGTGCCGGGGCGGGGAGAGTAGCAGGCAACGTAAGCCCCGGAAAATTTTATTTCCTCCATTGTCTTGGCCGTGTTTCCAAATTGTTTTTTTGTTTCGCCGGGAAAGCCGACAATGATGTCGGTGGATATTTTAGCGCCAGGAATGCATTCGCGGATTTTTTTAACGAGTTTTTTGTATCGGCCAATCGTGTATTTGCGGTTCATTTTTTTTAAAATAGCATTGTCGCCGGATTGAAGAGGCAGATGAATTTCTTTTGAAACTTTTTCGCATCCGGCTATTGCCCCAATAAGCTCATCGGACATGTCTTTGGGATGGCTGGTGAGAAAATGAATTTGGAAGTTACCCGGCAAATTATTTATTATTTTTAATAATACCGGAAACTTCATGGGGAACGCATTTTTTAAATCTCTTATCCCTAATCCCGCCGTTGGCGGGATTGCGCGCCCACGCTTAGAATTAAAAAATGCGTTTCCCGTTGCGTCATAATAAGAATTCACGTTTTGTCCCAACAGCCATATTTCTCTGCAGCCATTTTTTATTAATTTTTCTATCTCATTGGTTATTTTTTTTGCTGGCCTGGAGCGCTCGCGGCCTCGCGTATAAGGCACGGCGCAATAAGAGCAGAAATTATCGCAGCCGGTCATAATCGGCACATAAGCGCTGGTTTTGGAAGAATGAATCGGAGCGCGATTAAAATATTCATCCGGATGCCAAATTTCAATAATATTGCTTTTTTCGCTTGAGGCGGATCCGCCTTTGGCAGAAATTTTTTTTCTGTCTGCAGGCAAAACACATCCGGCAATAATAATTTTTTTATCCTTGAATTTATTGATTTTTGCGTAAACTCGGTCTACGGCCGATTGTCGGACAGAGCAAGCATTAATAATTACCAAACCCGCTTTTTCAATTCGGTCTGTTTTGCCGTGCCCCATATTTTCCAAACGCCGGATTATTCTTTCAGAATCCGCCTTATTTGCCTGACAGCCGTAAGTTGCAATAAAATATTTCATATGCTATAGAATAGCATAGAAATTTTGATTGCTCTTTGCAAGGAATGTTTAAAAAGAGGTGATGAAAATGCCGGAAAAAATAACGAAAAAACACTATTTTCTGAAAGAAAAAGAATTAATTGGAAGTTCAACCGTAGATTTTGACGGCCCCGTAATAACCGGCGGAGAGGGCGTTATCGGCTATGATTTGGATGGGAAAAAATTTCTTGATTTCACCGGGCAAATTAGCTTGCTGAACACCGGATACGGACCGGAAGAAGTCGTCAGCGCGATTTGCCAGCAGGCAAGGGGGGGGGCGCATTCCTGCATTTCGGCTGATTTTCCTTATCTGAAGGAAATTATCGTCAAAAACAAAAAATTGGAAGTTTCTCGCCTTGCTTTGGCCAAAAAACTGATTGAGATAACCGACAAGATAATGCCTTTCAAAAAGAGAGTGTTTTTTGAAGTTTCCGGAGCAACGGCCGTTAATCTTGCGGCAAAAATAGCCCAAATCAACCATCTTAGAAATAGAGGAATAAAAACCGAGGATTTTCAGCGCCATTTTGAAAGCGATATTTTTATTCCTCTCCAATCCGACCTTTTTGAGTTTTCGTTTTTGGCTTTCAGAAATGCTTTTCACGGCAGGCACGGCTTAGCCCAGCTTTTTACCAATTCCAAAACAAAACAACTCTGGGCGGCTTCGGCAAGTTGCGCCGTTGGAAGATTGCCGTTTCCTAGCCCGGAGACAAATTCCGATATTTTTTCGCGCAGTATCTATAAAATAAGGACTGCCTGTCTGATTTATGAACTTGAAAAATTCGCGCCGGTGGTTGCGTTTGTCTTTGAGCCTGTTCAGGGCGAGGGAGGGATAAATATTCCCGACGGCGCTTTTTTGAAAGACTTGATTCATTATTTGCGAAGCCGCGATATTTGTATTATCGCCGACGAGGTTCAAACCGGATTAGGCAGAACCGGAAAAATGTGGGCTTGCGAGTACTTTGGCATAGAGCCGGATATGCTGGTTACTTCAAAATCTCTCGGCGCCGGTTTGCCCATTGGAGCAGTGATAGTCAACGACAAAAAATTTCCTGATTTAGAACCAGGGATGCACTCCGGCTCCCACCACGCTACGCCCTTGGCATGCGCCGCGGCGATCGCCAATATTGATAAAATTATTAGGGAAAATTTAGCAGAGCAATCGGCGAACCACGGCATTTATCTGTTGACGCGGCTTAAGGCCATAAAAAATAATTGTTCCTCTATGATTTCCGATGTTAGGGGATTGGGCCTGATGATCAGGATAGAGTTTTATTCGGCAGAACGCCGGGATAAAGTTTTGAAATCATGCAAAGAAAATGGTTTATTGTTGGCTTCCGCCGGCGCAAAAGCAATTCGGATGACCCCGCCTCTTATCGTGACCATTCCGGAAATAGACAAAGCGCTAAAAATTTTTGAACGTTCTTTAAAGGATTAAAAAACCGAAAATCCTCGACGTATAGTCGAGGATTTTTGTTTTTGGTGGGAAATTCTGAACCTTGGACGAACCTACTTTGAGCAAAACCCCCAATGAAGCCGTCCCGCCGCCGTGCCGGAAACCGTCACGCCCCACAAAAAAGTTTTCTTTGCTTTTCCCGATTTGCGCGCCACCCCCATTTTTTCAATTAAGGAAAAGAAAATGTTTTTGCTTGTCTCTGCCCTGCTTCGGGCAGGCGGCGGGGCTTCGCTTCCGGCTCGGGCGCGGCGGAACGAATATAAAGAGATGAGCAGACATATCGCCGAGGAACTGGACAAAATTGATTGCGATATCTTGGCTATACACGATCCTCAACTTCTTTGGGCGGGGCATCTCGCGCATCTTACTAAACACAAAATATATTTCAGTTCTCGCGAGATTTTTTTATTTTTTGAACCCAAAGATAAAAATGTTTTAGAGTTTACTTTCTTAAGCTGTATCGGTCTTGTTTAAAATAAAGTTGTATGATACTATATAAAAGTTGCGACGATAGTCGTAAGTCGCGGCTCAATAAATTTATAATGTCCGAAGTAAAATTATGATCTACAAATGTCCAAAATGCGACCGGACGTCGGAACAGGCGGGCAACTGTCCGAATTGCAATGTTCCGATGAATGAAGAAGCTGTTCCCGCAAACGGCGGAGCCGCACCTGAGACTTCTCAGCCGCAAGAATCCCAAGGCTCAAAAGAATAAAAAACGATAAAAAACAAACCCCGGTTAACCGGGGTTTGTTTTTGGTGGGAAATTCTGAACCTTGTTTTTGAACGGAACTAACTCGCTCCGCTCCGCCGCCCTCGCTTCCAGAATTTTGGCCGCTTCATCTTTTAAAAACCTTCAAAAACTGCTATATTTTATTCATCGCATGAAAAAATTTTTAACCATAGTTAAAGCATTTTGGCAGAGAGCATTAACATACCGCTTTACCGTTTTGGCTTACAGAATAGGAGAAATCGGAGAAACATTAGCGCTGATTTTGATGTGGTCTGCCATTTATGGTGGCCAAAAAGTAATCGGCGGACTTACATTGCAAGAAATGATCACCTATATACTCGTTGGAAATTTTTTCAACGCGATAATTAGAAATTTCCTTTCAAGCGTGGTCTCACACGACATCAAAGACGGCAGGTTGTCGATGTTTCTCATAAGGCCAATGAGCTATTTTAACTATATTCTTTCACGGGAAATCGGACGTATTTCCCTTTCAACGCTGATGTCAGTGTTGTCGTCAATGCTTATAATCATCTTTTTTATAAACACATTTATATGGAACTTTGATGTCGCATACTTTTTGATAATTGTGGCTATGGTTATTCTTGCCTTTGTTGTCGAGTTGTTTTTGTCTTACCTAATTGGCCTAATCTCTTTTTGGACAGACGAAGTTGATGGCATATATGCGACAATTGATAGAATAAAAAAGTTTTTCTCCGGCGGATACTTTCCGATAAACCTTCTGCCGTTAATGTTTGTCCAAGTAAGCTTTGCTCTTCCATTCGCCTATTCATTCTTTGTTCCCGCTCAGCTTTATCTGAAGAAGTTAGATTTATCCGTTGGATTAAAAGGTTTATTGATACAGATTGTTTGGATTCTTATACTCTATGGAATTATAAAGATAGTTTGGGGCCGCGGCCTTAAAAGATATGAGGGCGTCGGAACTTAAAATTATGGCTGATATAGAAGTAAAAAACTTATCACGGACATACGAGTATTACCGAAAACAACAGGGCTTGTCGGGTTCATTGAAGTCTTTTTTTTATAGAGAAAAGTTGTTTGCCGAAGCAGTAAAGAGTATTAGCTTTTCTATTGAGTCTGGCGAACTGATTGGTTTTCTCGGCCCGAATGGAGCCGGAAAAACAACAACGCTAAAAATGTTATCGGGAATTTTACACCCTACTGGCGGCCAAGTGAAAGTTTTGGGACATATTCCCTCAGAAAGAGAAAAAAAGTACCAAAAGCAATTTGCTTTGGTTATGGGGCAGAAAAATCAATTGATACAAGACCTGCCCGCGATAGAAACGTTTATTGTCAATAAAGAAATTTACGAAATTTCGGATAAAGAATTTAAGGAAAACTTTAATGAATTGGCAGATCTTTTTGGCATCAAAGATATTCTTGATATTCAAGTAAGAAAACTTTCGCTTGGCCAAAGAATGAAATGCGAGTTGGTCGCGGCGCTGCTCCATAAACCAAAAATTCTTTTTCTTGACGAACCGACGATTGGTTTAGATGTTGTTGCGCAGAAGAATATCCGCGACTTCATCAAAAAATATAATAGAGAGAAAAAGACAACAATTATTTTAACCTCGCACTACATGGAGGACATTAAAGAGCTTTGCGAAAGAGTAATAATTATCAATCTTGGAAAAATAATTTATGACGGCAAATTAGACGACTTGATTAAAAAGTATGCGACACATAAATTACTTAAAGTAGTTTTCAACGGCAATGGAGTCTGCCGGGAAGAAGTTGAAAAATTTGGCGAAATCGACGAGTTTAATCCATATATTTGCACAATCAAAACAAAAAGAAACGAGGCCAAAAATACGGCTATTGCCCTGTTGTCATCCAATTTGCCGGTTGACGATATCATCATTGATGAAATTGATGTTGATGATGTCATTCGTCAAATTTTCAATTCTCGGCGGACTTGTTTGGAGTTCTTTATTAGTCATCATCGGTTATTTTTTCGGCTACGCGGCCGAAAAAATCAGCGAATACATCAAATACGCGGGATATATTATTTTTGCCGCCGCAGTGATTCTTTTCTTCGGAATAAGTCTATACAAAAAAAAGCAGTCGAAGGAGATTTTGAAATAATTTAAGCCGGTAATTTCGATTATTATCACTACAACTAATTGTAGTGAGTATGTTTCTAACAACATGCAAATTTCACATTTTGTCGCAAACTGCAATTATTTTCTTAAAAAATTTCTCCGCAACGAGGAGCAAGGGTTATACCAACACTACGTTGGGTTACATCAAGGTCACGCTCTGGTTTTGTGTCGGGGCAGCCATTTCCGCCTTTCCAAGTGAAGCTCGATATATCTTAAAAGAAGTTCAACTCCCGTCAAGCATATAGGCGGTCATCCGACTGCCTTTTATTATTGTCATTTTTATGCATATGCATAAAAATTTAGACGCTACATTTCAAGAATATTATTTTGCCAAAAACCCATAAAAAGGCTACAATTTATTCACTGTCAGCTTCAATTTGTATATTCATACAGATTATTAATTCTTAGAGAATTTCATGAAAATCGCTCTAGTCCACGATTATCTCGTCCAATACGGCGGCGCGGAAAGAGTGCTGGAATGTTTCACGGAAATTTGGCCATATGCGCCTATTTATACGCTGATTTATGACGAGAAAAAAACACACGGAATATTCAAGGAAAAAAGGATTTATACCTCTTTTCTCCAGAAATTTCCCTACTCCCGCGCCAATCATCGCGTTTTTCCTCCGCTTATGCCACCCGCCATCGAACAATTTGATTTCTCGAGGTATGACATCGTCCTCTCAGATTCATCGAGTTACGCAAAGGGTGCCATCACAAAACCCGAAACGCTCCATATTTGCTATTGCCACACTCCGATGAGATATGCGTGGGATGATTGCCAAAAATATATTGATGAGTTCGGATTTCCGGGAATCGTCAAAAAAATAGTTCCGTTTTTTATGAATTATATAAGGATTTGGGACAGGGTGAGTGCCGAAAGACCGGACAAATATATTGCAAATTCAAAATTTGTCGCTAGCCGAATTCACAAATATTATAATAAAGATTCGGATATAATCAATCCGCCGGTCGATGTCAATAAGTTCCGTATCGGTGAAAAGACGGGCGACTATTTTTTGATGGTGGGACGCCTGATGACTTATAAGCGCTTTGACATCGTTGTAGAGGCTTTTAACGAGCTCGGCTGGCCCTTGAGGATCATTGGCCGGGGTCCGGACATGAAGCGTCTCACAAAAATGGCAAAGCCGAATATAACATTTACCGGAAGATTGAGTGACGAGGAACTCGCTAAGACATATTCAGAAGCTAAAGCTTTTATTTTTCCCCAGGAGGAGGATTTTGGCATTGTAGCCATTGAAGCGATGGCTGCCGGAAGGCCGATAGTCGCTTTTCGGGGAGGCGATATCGTGGAGCATGTGGAAGAAGGGAAAGAGGGAATATTTTTTGAAAAGCAGACATCTGGTTGCCTGATTGCGGCCCTGAGAAAATTCGATCCCGGAAAATTTGACTCCCAACAAATTCGCGAAAAAGCTCTTCCATTTGACAGGGAAATATTTAAGAGTAGAATAAAAGACTACATCGAAAATAGTATAAACAAGCTCTAAATTTATGGAACTGAAAGAATACTATAAGATCTGGAGGGAAAATATATCAGTTGTTATTTATGCGGCGCTCATTGCTGTCGTGGCCGCCTATATCTGGTCAGTCCGGCAATCAGAGACTTATTCGGCTTCATTTATCCTGAATATTAGCCGGCTGGCCAGTCAGAATACAGGCGATTACCGCTATGACCAGTTCTATCGTTTTCAAGCTGACGAAAAATTTGCGGAAACAGCGGTGGAATGGCTTTCTGCACCCGGCGTTGCGAAAGATATACTGGCAAACGCCGGAGTAGAATCAGAAAAAAAGACAATCCGCCAGCTTGGGAAGAGTTTTCAGGCGGAAAAACTTTCGAGCAGTTTGGTTGAAGTCCGCTATTCGGCCCGGTCAAAAGAAGAGGGGGAAAAACTGGCCGCCGCCGCGTCTTCTTTCGTGTCGGACAAAACAAAAAAAATGAATTCGGAGGCAAAGGATCCAAATTGGTTCTTGGTTGATATGACAAATTTGGTTGTTGCCAGAAACATCCAGGACTTGAGAATAAACCTGGGAATTGCGGCCCTTTTTGGATTTTTTGCGGGAACGCTAATAGCTTTTGGAAAACATTATTTTTCTGAAGAATAATGAAGATCGGAATCGATTTGAGATGTCTTGAGGAGGAAAAAATATCTGGAGTTGGAGAATACGCGCTGGAAATTGTTCGCAATATCCTGGAAGCTGACACGGAAAATCAATACATCATTTTTTCAAATTCATACAAGCAAAAAAGCCAAAATTTCAATTTTCTCAAAAGATATCCCCGCGCCCAGCTAAAAAGATTCCGATACCCCAACAAGGTTTTGAATTTATTGCTCTGGTATTTCGGATGGCCGAAGCTGGACAGGCTTGTTGGAGGTGCGGATATTTTTTTTGCGCCAAACATCAACTTTCTTTCGGTCGGCCGAATCTGCAAACTTGTTACAACTTTTCACGATCTTTCCTTTGAGCGATTTCCGGAATTCTTCTCATTGAAAACCCGCCTCTGGCACTACTTTTTTGTAAATCCTCGCCGAATTGCAAAAAAAGCGAACCGGATTATTGCCGTTTCCCGCTCGACCCGAAATGACTTGAAAGAATTATACAAAACAAAATCAGAGGCAATAAGTATAATTCATCATGGAATAAGCGAAAATTATACAGTTATCAGCCGGAATAATCCAAAACTTCTGGATGTCCAAAAAAAATACAGTCTCCCGTACAAATTCATCTTATATCTCGGCAACATTGAACCGAGGAAGAATATCCAATCAATTATTGAAGCATATAAAAAAGTTAGAAGAGAGCATCCTGATCTTGAAAAACACAAATTGGTTCTGGCTGGAAACATCAGTCCGCTTTGTTACAATATCGTGGAAAAGGAAAAAGAAAATATTATTGCTGCCGGGTATGTTGACCAAGAAGATAAGCCTTTTATCTATAATCTCGCCTCGCTATTTGTTTATCTTTCCTTGTTTGAAGGTTTTGGTCTGCCGGTTTTGGAGGCGATGGCATGCGGCACTCCGGCAATCACTTCAAATAATTCTTCGATTCCGGAAGTGGCCGGAAACGCAGCAATTCTTGTTGATCCAAGCCGTCCGCAGGAAATTTCCGAGGCGATATATAGCGTCTTGAGCGGCGATAAATTGTATAATGAGATGCGCAAAAGAGGAATCAGGCAAGCCAAAAAATTCAGCTGGCCAAAATGCGCCGAGGAAACTTCAGGCATTTTCAGAAAAATTATCAGATCATAACCCCACATTTCAAAATCATTTTTATGAAGATTGGCATAGATGCCCGCTTTTTCGGATCAATCGGGAAAGGCCTTGGGCGATATACCCAAAAACTCATCGAAAATCTCGAGCGGATTGACAGGGACAATCAATACTATATTTTTTTGCGCAAGGAAAATTGGCATGAATACCGGCCTCGAAGCGCGAATTTCATCAAGGTCATGGCGGATATTCCTTGGTACGGTTTCCGGGAACAGCTCCAGTTTCCAAAATTGCTGAAAAAATTTGAGCTTGACCTTGTTCATTTTCCCCATTTCAATGTTCCTTATTTTTTCCGGGGTAAATTCGTAGTAACAATCCATGATCTCATTCTTTTCCACTATCCAACCAAGAGAGCGTCTTCTTTGTCTCCTTTTTTTTATTTCTTCAAAAAAATCGCCCATCGGCTGGTAATCAGAAATGCTATTGTTAAATCAGAAATTATTATTGCTGTTTCGCGATATACAAAGACCGACATATGCAAATATTTTGATATTCCCGCTGAAAAAATCGTGGTTACTTATGAAGCCATTGACCGAACCCGAAAAACAACCACTGAGTCAAACGGGAAAATTATTGAAAAATATGGTATAATCAAACCATACCTCTTATATGTGGGGAACGCCTATCCCCATAAAAATCTTGAGAGGCTTGTTTTGGTTTTTCGTGAGATGGCAAAAAAACATCCCCATCTCCAGATGGTTTTTGTCGGGAAAGAGGACTATTTCTATAAAAAGATAAGGAAATACGTCTCTCAAAATTTTGTGAAAAATGTTAGATTTGCCGATTATGTTCTTGATGAACATTTGCCCGTCGTCTATCGCGAAGCCCTGCTTTATGTTTTCCCCTCACTCTATGAAGGATTCGGCCTCCCGCCCCTTGAAGCCATGGCAGAAAATATTCCTGTCGCCAGTTCCAATGCCGCCTGCCTTCCGGAAATTCTGGGCAATGCAGCCGTATATTTTGATCCTAGCGCGATGTCTGAGATGGCCGAAACTATCGAAAAGGCCATATCCGACGGAGAACTCCGGCAAAAACTTATTCAAAAAGGTCAGGAGCAGATAAAAAAATTCAGCTGGGAAAAAATGGCAGCCGAAACTTTGGAAATTTATTCAAAAAGCGGGCTTCACCAAAAATAAATGCAAAAACAGAAACGGATATTAAAGAAGCTTTATGACGTAAAGCCCGTAAAAACGGACGGTTCTTTGGATATGGAAAAAATTGGAGGATTTGACAGGATTGTGAGGGTGGAAAAAAAATATTTGCCGAAAAAGAATGTTTCGTTTCAAAAAATGGGCGATATCAGAAAACCCGCCAGTCCATGGCACGCTGTTCGTCCTTCCTCAAAAATAGGGCCGGATAAAAAGCGTCCTCTTGAAAAACCGGAAACGCGCCGGGCTAATATCATCCATCTGGGAAAAAGAGTTCCGAATGAAATTCTGTCCGTCTCCAAAATCTATACCGCGACGGTTTTATTTGATAAAAAAGCGGAACGAAGGGAAATTTCAGATGAATGCGTCGAGCGTGATCCCGGCGGATTTTTTGAAAATGAAATCCAGGAGAAAAAGGCTGAATTTGAAAAGTGCGTCATATTTTCCGATTCTGATATTTCGAAATCCACTGAAAAAATACTTGTATCTCTTGAAAGCGGACAAAACAAAAAGAAGAAAAAGCGCCGGAACAGGAATTCAAAATCCAGGCTGGCGGATTTTTTTCCAAAATATGATTCTCTGCAAATCCGTTTTTCATCCTCGTTTTCTTTTATCGCCGCAATTTTTTTGTTTTCACTGATCCTTCCCGCCTTCGCTTTTATCCAGAGGGGAATTGAGGTGAAAAAACTCTTATCCGGTTCGGGCGATAATGTCATGGGGGTGATTGCTGAAGCTCAAAGCAATCTATCGTCCGGCCAATTTGAAAAAGCTTCATCAAATTTCGAACAGTCATATGAAATTTTGAAAAGTGCCAACGATGAAGTTTCGAAAATTGGGGGCGATTTCAGCGAAATATTGAGATTCATCCCGGGAGTTTCAAAAATTGCGACCGCCAACTACCTCTTGAGTGCCGGAGAAAATATTTCGCTTGCCGGGAAAATTATGGTCAATTCCATGAAACCTCTTGCAAAAATTGAAAATCCCCTGGAAGCGGAAATGAATTTTTCGCTGGCGGAATTATTTTTAAACCTGCGCGAGGGAGTTCGGGACACCGCCGAAAAGCTCAAAGCGGCCAACGAAGACATACAAAAAACCAATTTTGAGGATCTTCCTCCGGAAATTCAGCCGCAATTTTCCAGCCTGAAGAAGAAATTGCCCCTTGTCGTTTCCAGTCTTGATTCTTTTTCTGACAATTCAAATATTATCCTGGACGTCCTTGGATACAACGGCCCCCGAAAATTTCTCTTTTTGTTTCAAAATAACCAGGAAATGAGGGCTACCGGCGGATTCATCGGAAGCTACGGCATTCTTGACATGTCCGACGGAAGAATCAAAAAACTATTTGTTGATGATATTTATAACCCGGACGGGCAGCTGACGGCCAAGATTATTCCGCCTGAACCCATCCAAAAAATGAGTGCCGTCTGGACAATGCACGATGCAAATTGGTTTCCGAATTTTCCGACCTCGGCTGAAAAAGTCGCCTGGTTTTATGAAAAAACGGGCGGGCCGACAGTGGACGGAGTGATTGCCATGTCCCCCAACGTGATCGAAAAAATGCTATCCATCACCGGACCAATCGACATGCCTGAATACGGCGCTACCGTAGACAAAGATAATTTCAGAGAGATTGCTCAATATGAGGTGGAGGTCGACTATGACAAAGAGCAAAACCAGCCAAAGAAATTTATCGCCGACCTCACCCCAAAAATTCTGAATGAATTGCTGAGCACAAAAAATCCGAAAATGATGTTAATGGCTCTCGATATTGTTGGTTCCGCTCTCAAGGAAAAACACATTCTGGTTTATTCAAAAAATTATAATATCCAAAAAATGATTTCCGGACAGGGATGGTCCGGAGAAATGCTGAGCGCAAGCAAAGATTATTTAAGCGTCATCAATTCCAATATAAACGGCTACAAAACCGACGGTGTGATTGATGAAACCATTGAACACAACGCCCAAATTGGGGCGGACGGCAACATTGTCGATGAAGTGACGGTCACCCGAAAACACAACGGAGGAAACGAAAAGTATGACTGGTGGAATAGGGTAAACGGAAACTATGTGCGCGTTTATGTCCCAAAAGGATCGAAACTCCTTGAAGCCAGCGGACAAACCAGGGAATTTGTCAGCCCTCCGCTTGACTACCAATCCCTTCAGTTCAAAAAAGACCCCCAAGTCAGTCAAATCGAAGAAGCAACAACAATAGACGAGGCCTCCGGGACGAGAATCTATACGGAAGACGGAAAAACAGTTTTTGCCAATTGGGTCTATGTGAGCCCGGGAGAAACAGTGACGCTCAAATATAAATACCAGTTGCCATTCAAACTTTTTTTTGACGACCTTCATCATCCCGCTGAATCGTTCTCAATCCTCTATCAAAAGCAATCCGGCAGTGTCGGAAGCAGTTTATTTTCCAGCGTCCGATTTCCAAGCAGCTATAAGGTGATTTGGAAATATCCGGATCTTTCGGAAGTTGGCGGCAATGAGGTGACCCTGAAAACAAAACTGGAAACGGATAAATTTATTGGCTTTGCCGCTGAAAAAGGACAATGATACGAAAAATTGCTGACAAATTGAAAAACTCACGCCCGTCGGATTCAATCAATTCAGCGGCTTTGATCATTGCCACAGCCGGAATCTTGAGTCGGGCCTTGGGGCTTGTCCGAGACAGGATTTTGGCGGCAAAATTCGGAGCCGGGGACACGCTCGACGTCTATTATTCCGCTTTTCGCGTCCCTGACCTTATCTATAACCTGCTCATCCTCGGAGCTTTGAGCGCCGCTTTTATTCCCGTATTCACAAGCCTCCTGGCCCACGAAAAGAAAGAAGAAGCCTGGAGGCTCGCCAACAGCCTTCTCGCAATGGCGGTTCTGGTTCTGCTTGTGATCTGCGGCGCCTTTGCAATTTTCACGCCATTTTTCATGAAATTTATTACACCCGGATTTTCAGGGGAAAAGCTGGGCGAAGTAATAACCTTGACAAGAATAATGTTTTTGAGCCCGATATTTCTCGGCATAAGCGGTATTTTCGGGGGAATCCTCAATTCTTTCAAGAGATTTCTCGTTTATTCTCTTGCTCCGCTCGTTTATAATCTGGGAATAATCCTGGGAGCGGTCTTTCTTGTCCCTTCTTTCGGGATATCCGGTCTCGCCTGGGGGGTAGCCGGAGGAGCTTTTTTCCATATGCTTATCCAATATCCGGCTGTCAAATTCAGCGGCTTTCAGTTTTCTCCCGCGCTGAGCTTCAGCGACGGACACTTGCGAAAAGTTTTGACGCTGATGATTCCCCGGACTATGGGTCTGGCCGTCACGCAAGTCAATCTTCTCGTCGTGACGATTATCGCATCAACCTTATCCGCCGGAAGCCTGACAATATTCAATCTGGCCAACAATCTTCAAAGTTTTCCGCTAGGTGTTTTCGCTATTCCTTTTGCCTTGGCTGTTTTTCCAACCCTTTCTTATTTTTCAGCCAAGGAAGAAATAGAGAATTTTATCGTTTCCTTTTCTCAAACTTTCCGACAAATTCTTTTTTTCGTGATTCCGGCAAGCATCTTCATGCTTGTCTTTCGGGCCCAAATCGTGAGGGTAGTTCTTGGAAGCGGGAAATTTGACTGGGAGGACACAACGCTTACGTTCCAGGCACTGGGAATTTTTGCCGTGAGTCTTTTCGCCCAATGCCTTGTGCCGCTTCTGGCAAGATCGTTTTACGCCCTTCACAATACAAAGATACCTTTTCTGATCGGCATATTTAGCGAGCTTGTCAATCTGGCATTGGCGCTCCTTCTCTCTCGGATGTACGGCATCCTGGGATTGGTCTGGGCATTCTCTATTTCAAGCATGGTGAATATGTTTTTGCTCTTTTTCATCCTCCGATCAAAAACGGGCGATCTTGACGACAAAAAGATTGTTTCCGTTATAGCTAAAATCGCCCTGTTTTCCCTTGTCGCCGGCGGAGCGGCCCAGCTGACAAAATACATAGTCGGCCCTTATATCGATCTTGACACCTTTTTGGGCGTCTTTTCGCAGCTTTCGGCCAGCGGCGCGGTGGGTATAACGATATTTTTCTCCCTGGCTTTTATTTTCCGGCTTGAAGAATTCGAGGCTGTTAAAAAGCTTCTCTCAGGGAAATTTTTTGGAATGCGCCAGTCCATACCGGATGACCCGACCCAAGCCAGCGGGATGTAATCAGGTTAGAGATATTTCTTCTAAACTCTATTCAAAAAATCGCGAATGTCAATCGAATACCCATCGTTTCGAAAAAAAATCACGGGCACCGAGCGAAATGAGCCCAATCCGGCTTTGAAATTTCTGAAAAAAAGCGCCGGCATCATGGCGGCCGTCGGGATCATGACTCTGAATCCGAACCAGGGCTTCCTCGGAAAAAATAGCAGCATCGAAAACGGCCCGGAATTTTACATTGAGCATGCCTTGAAAAATAATCCGCTTCTCCGAAGGGAGACCCAAAAGAAAATTGATTTTTTGGTCGAGGCCTTTTCAAAAGATGCTCTGGATCTCATGGCTGCTGCTGATCTTCAGGCTCGGGAAGCCAGAAAAAATCACAATTTTCATCCAAGCGTCAACGGTTTTGAAAAACTGGGAATTGATCCGAAATACCTTCTCAAGATCTTCAGTGAAGAAGAAGGATGCTATCCAAAAGGCACAATCAATGGAAACGTGGCCAATATTTCATATGTCAATGAAGTGCGATATATGCAGGCCCAGTATGGGACAGACGGAAGATTTCTGGCAGCAGGCGTTGCCAGCTACGCAAAAGATGACATTACTTTTTTTCAAATACCGGTCAGGTCCTTTCCAAAAGGAAAAGAGCCCACCAATGCGCTCCGCGCCCAGTCGGTCGTCCGTTTTTTCGGACACGAGTTGGGACATATGTGCCAGGGCACTTTCAGCAATTTTCTTTCGCCGGAAGAAAGAATTGATTTCTTGTGCGATGTCACAAGCGCTTTTCCCAATTCTGGACTGGTCGGGCGGGAAAGATTTGAAGACTATGTGGGCCAAATAAAGAACAAAGATCAAAAAAAAGAATATTACCACGTCATCAGTGAGTATTGGGCGATCCTTTGCGAGACCTATTTGAACGAGCCTGAGAAATTTTTCTCCATCACTTCTCCCGAGGAACAGGCTCTCGTCAAGAGATGGCTGCTTCGGGACAAGGGCAAGGATTTCGATCCGGTGGCGGCGCGAGACAAAAGACACCTTCTAACCGAGCGGATGGTAGCTGATCAGAACGTGAGAACAAAACAAAGAGAGGCGAAAAAAATAAAGATGGCGGCACCAAAAAAACAGTCTCCGGCAAAGAAGCAATCATTTTCCCGAAAAAGACTTCTCAAATAGCGTCTATCATGCCCCGACTTTTCCCAGCGGGGTTTTTCATTTCCGCTCCTGAATGCGGTTTTCTTGAAAAAAAGGCGGCTTTGCGGTAGGATGAGAATAACATGGACACGCAAAACTGGTATCAAAGCCTTCTGAAACCTTTTTGGGCGCCGCCGAGCTGGCTTTTCGGCCCGGTGTGGACGGTTTTATACGCGATCATCGCCGTGACTTTCGGGGCGGCCGGCTATTTGTTCTGGAAAGGCCGCATTTCCTTTCTCGTCCTTTTGCCGTTCATTCTCAATCTGATTTTCAATTTCGCTTTCACTCCTATACAGTTCGGACTGAAAAATAATTTCTTAGCCGCTCTCGATATCATCTTTGTTCTCGCGACGCTCATCTGGGCGCTTGTTGCCATCTGGCCCCACGTACGCTGGATCGCGCTGGCGAATATCCCGTATCTTTTGTGGGTCATCTTTGCGGCAATTCTCCAGCTGACGATTACATATTTGAATTGGAAATAAGTTTATGATTAGACTGGTATTGATTGCGGCCATAATAATATTCTACGCAATCCGATGGCGATTTAGTGTCCTCAAGCGCGCCTCGAAAAACAAAATCAGCCGTCCGCTGGCCGTCGGAGAACTCTTGATTCTTGCCATCGCCATTTCCCAGCTTGCCGGTTTCGACCCCTTGAAACTCAACGCACCTCCGATTTTGAGCTACATCGGACTGGCCGTGGCGCTCGCCGGAGCAATTTTTGCCAGTATCGCCAGACTAACGCTCAAGCAAAATTATGTCCCCGCATCGGCTGCCGGCGTGCCCGAAAATTTGGTCACCGGCGGAATATACAGGACTGTCAGGCACCCAGCCTATCTCGGAACGCTCCTTGCTTTTATCGGCTTTGAGTTGGCGCTCGGCAGTTATCTGATTTTTATTTCGCTCATCCTTCTGGTTATAATCGTAAAGCAGATCGGAAAAGAAGAGAAAACAACAGCCTTATCTTTCAAGGATGAATGGAAAGATTACACCAAAAAAACGCCGCACAAACTGATTCCACTTATATTCTAGACCTTCCCAACATGCAATGTTAGTAAAATGATAATGAAGAAGCAAAAAACAAAAAGGAAAGGAGAATTTGAAATGCCCGGCTGGATGGAATGCTTTTGGAAAAGAAAGTCCTGCGGAAAAAAAGGCTGCCCCGTTTGCGGACGGATTGAAAAGGATCATGAGAAGAATATCGAGCGGGGAGAAAATCCCGACGAAATGAAATTTGCCCTAGATGATCTTGGAAAACATTTCAAAGAGACTCTGGATCTCGTCAAAAAAGACGCCGAAAAGATGGGAATTGATATTACAAATATTGATGATATTCAAGCGCCGCCCGAGCCGGAAAAATATCCTTTGTGCAATGAAGTTGTCAAATGGAGGGATTCCGTTTATTCGCTTATTGAAAACAAAGAATTGCCTCTTTGGGCATATACGGAGGCCGCGGATGATCTTTTCTGGTATTCCAATACGATTTGCGCAAAAACCTACCGCCAATTTTGCAACAAATGGCAAATTGAAAAAGGAGACAAATTTGGTGATTTCGATTATGAATACACGAAATATGTTTTGAGTGAATGTTTTGACATCATCCAGAAATCAATTTCGGAATTGATCCCGACTTGCACGGAGGACAAAATGAAATTGATGTTTGTCTCCGACAGCGCCCTGAAGTTGAAAGCGAAAGTTTTGAAAATATGACTCCCACAGCCACATTCTCACATTCTTGAGAATGTGAGAATGTCGTATTTCACGAGCATATTATCAAGTTTAAATTATATCTATGGGCATAAAGATCTGGCGCTGCGGGACATCTCGGAGCACAAGAAAGTAAAACGAAAAATTGAAGAATGCATTCCCGAATCCCTTGAGGCGGGCAAAATATACGATTTTCTCAAAAAAGACCAGCGAAACTATTGGCTGCGCGGCGGAATCCCCTTGATCGAGACACGCGGCGGAGAAAAACTTTCCCGTCCTCGGGCCAGCATCCAAATTCTGGAAGCGACACATTTCTTGGAAAAAGGGGAAATATGGACAAAGGGTAAATACAAAGTTATTGAAGTATTCCAGGACGACGGGATAAAATTCGAAGGATTGCGGAGAGTTGGCGAACTGGATTTTTGATTACGTATTTCCGGCGGGGGTAAATTATGATGTGAGAAAGCAATTTATGAATAGAAGAAGATTCAAGATTGTTCCGGCTTCATATTTGGTCTTGGAAAAGAATGGTAAAATTCTGCTGTTAAGGCGATTCAACACCGGATTTCAAGACGGAAAATATGGATTGGTATCCGGTCACCTCGATGGCAATGAAACCTTCAAGCAATGCATGATTCGGGAGACAAGAGAAGAAGCAGGGATAACTGTAAAAAAAGAGGACATGGAAATTGTTCACGCTATGCACCGCTGTGAGATGTTTAATGAAATCGGCTTGCGGGAACGGATAGACATTTTCATAAGAGTGACAAAATGGGAGGGCGAGCCAAAAAACATGGAACCAGATAAGTGTGATGATTTAAGTTGGTTTTCTCTTGGTAATCTGCCCGAAAATACAATTCCATATATAAGATTTGCATTGGGGTGCATCAACAAAAATATTTTTTATAGCGAATTTGGGTGGAGGTGACGTAATCATCCCGGTCTTCGCTAAGGTTCGACAAGCAAGATCTGCTGCCCAAGTTCGGCAGGGAAATATCTCAAATTCTTCATGAATTATGAAAAAAGTGATTTTCATTACCGGGAATCAGGGCAAGGCCGATTATCTGGCAAAATATCTTGGTTTTCCGGTTGAGCATAGGAAACTGGACCTGGAAGAGATCCAATCTCTTGACCTCAAAAAAATCGTGGAACAAAAAGTCCGGCAGGCTTATGGCATAGTGAAGAAACCAGTGATTGTGGAGGATGTTTCCTTGGAGTTTTCCGCGCTTGGGAAGCTGCCGGGGCCTTTCATCCGGTTCTTTGTTGACACTGTGCCCTTCGCAACGATTTGTTCTCTCGTAAACGGGAAAACGAGAAAAGCGACCGCGCGCTGCGTTTTTGGATATTTCGACGGAAAAGAATTGAATCTTTTTGAGGGAAAACTCGAAGGAGAAATCGCCAAAAAACCGGCGGGAAAGAAAGGCTACGGATGGGATCGGATATTCATTCCTGCGGGATATTCCGTGACTCGGGCATCGCTCGGCGAAGATGATGACCGGAAAACCTATCTTAAAGCGAAGCCTTTCGCAAAACTGAAAAGGCATCTGCTCAATTCCAGAGTTCCAAAAAAATAAATTCCATGGAGAAATCAACATTCGAGAAAACAACTGCAAACCCGGAAATGAAAAAAGCTATTTCTTTCGGTTCGATTATTTCGGGAATCAGAGCCCCGTTCGAAAAATATTATGCGACTCTTGCGGAAAAGGAACAGCACATCAGGGGTCTTTTGCCAGAAAATTGGATGGATCCGGATTTTGACATTGAAGAAAAATTGAAAAACGTCAAGGGTCTGCTGATAGAGAAAGCCGGCCCGACTGAAAGCGGGTATTCCATGGTCGACACGCAGGGTCTAGGAAAAAAGATTTATACTTCCAACATATATGAGGGTTGCCCAATTCTTGAGGATGGCAAGACGGTGAACTTTTTCGGGAAAGTTGATTTTCAGGCTGACGCGAAAAAACTTCCGTTTCGGAACGGAACAATCGGAGCTGTTTTTTGCTCCTGTTTAGGAAAAGTGTGTACGGACGACGAAGATTTTTTCAGGAACAGGATGAAGAATGTCATACTTAGGGAAGAGGCCATAAAAGAGGCTCTGCGCGTCTTGGAGCCGGGGGGATTACTGATTTTGCAGGATTTCTGGATGGAAGACATGAAAATGGCGGAGCATCTCGGTTTCAAGATTAAGCAAAAGGCAGTTGATGCAAGCTTTCCAAAGCATGTCAGATGCTCATTTATCGCTGAAAAGCCAATTCTTTCTGGCGATGAAAACGGCGATAAATTCCGTCCGCCGGTTGCGAGAGGGATCGAAAAACATATTTTTGAAGCTTGAAAATATGCGGTATCCTTTGAAAAACTGGAAAAGGCTCAAGCGGGGATACAGTTTCGGCGCGAAGACCTTTTATTCTGATTTTCATCTGGGGACTGATTATCTTGTTCCGGACGGGACTCCCGTTTTCGCTCCGCTAAAATGCGAAATCGTAAAAGTCGGAAATTTTCCTGAAGGCGGGAATACGATCCACGTGAAAATGATGGAAAAAGAGTACGGCCTGCTCGTCATGCGCCTTATGCATCTTTCCAAAGTGTTTCCGCTCGGGAAATATAAGGCGGGCGAAATTCTGGGCCGCACCGGGAACACGGGAAGCCTCACCCGAGGTCCGCATCTCCACATTGACTTGAGCCGCGGCAAAGTCAAGACAGGGGTCTGCAAAAATTTCATCGACCCGGACAAATTTTTCAGCTTGAGGCCGAGCAGGCGGCGAAATTGACTGCCGAAATGCCTGCCCTCAATCGAGTTCACTTGTTTTAGAGGCTGAATTGTCTATACTAGAGGAAAGCCCATAACTATTTTTTTGCGATTTATGGATGCCACGAGCGCCGCTCAACCTGGCTGCAAAGCCACTTTTCGCCAAATGTTTCGGAAAACGCTGGACGGCTTTGCCGCGAGATCCATCGGCTATTTTTGTACCAGCGGCATGATGAAAAAAATCCTTTCCGGGCTGGAAAAGAAAATGCGACAGGAGATGATGCGCAACGAAAGGTATCCTAAAAAAGTGCAGGAAGACAAATATATCATGTACCGGAACTTGATTTTTGCAATTCTAAAAGCAATTGAAAACGCAAAGAAGTCCCCAAACGTCCAAAGGGCAATTATCCGGGCAGTGAAAAACGTGTCTCTCGACAAAATGAAAAGGACCGCGAAATTCATCAAAAAGCACGGGCGCAAGCCTCCGGCATTCCTGGTCATTGGACCGGGAAAACAATGCAATCTGAAATGCGCCGGCTGTTACGCCGGCAGTTCCGCTGCTGATTCCGAAAAAATCGAATGGGATACGCTGGACCGAATCATGGATGAAAAAGAAAAATTATGGGGCTCTTATCTCACCGTGATCACCGGAGGAGAACCTTTGCTATATAATAGCCAAGGCAAAACGGTGCTCGATCTGGCGAAAAAATACTCCGACAATTATTTCGTCATGTTCACAAATGCTACATTGATCGACAGGCCGATGGCGAAAAAAATTCAGTCAGCGGGAAACATATCCTTGGCGATATCAGTTGAAGGCTTGGAAGAAGAAACGGACGCGCGTCGCGGAAAAGGGACCCACAAAAAAATTATGTCCGCCATGGAGAATTTGAGAGAAGTCGGGATTCCGTTTGGCATTTCACTCACGGCCACGCGTAAAAATGCCGATGCTATTACCCGCGACGATGTGATCGACTTTTATTTCAAGAAAAAAAGCGCTATGTATGGCTGGATTTTTCAGCTGATGCCAATCGGCAGGGCATCGGACATTGATCAAATGGTCGATGCGGAGCAGCGGATCAGACTGTTGAGACAGACCCAGCGACTGGCGCGCGAACGCAAAATTTTCTTGGTTGATTTTTGGAATAACGGCTGTTTGAGCGACGGATGCATTTCCGCCGGCCGGCCGGAGGGATACTTGTATATAGATTGGAATGGCAATGTCGCTCCTTGCGTTTTCAACCCTTATTCCCCGGTCAATATAAATGATGTCTACCGGAAGGGCGGAAACCTAAACGATGTTTTGGAGGCGCCTTTTTTTGAATCCATTCGGAAGTGGCAAAGAGAATACGCGCTCGACAAAAAGCCAAAGGAACTGGGAAACTGGCTGATTCCCTGTCCCATAAAAGACCACTACAAAGATATGAAAAAAATCTTCGACCGGCACCATCCCAAGCCGATAAACGAAGCCAGCCGGCTGGCCCTGGAGGACAGAGAATACGAAAAAGGTCTTTGCGATTATGGCGAGAAAGTTGCAGCCGCGGCCGATCCCATTTGGAAGAAAGAATATCTGGAAGAAAAATAGAAAATCAGACGGGTGTCCTCAGACTGAATTTCGGCGGGGGAAAATAAATTATAACATGTTAAATATAATTTTATGAAACCAATAGCGGAACTTGCCGCGGAGCATGGGCCAATCAAATTGATGCTTCGCGTGCTTGAAAAAATATGCAAAAAGATCGAAGCCGGCGAAGCCGTTCCGGTCGAGCATCTTGAGCGGGCAGTCGTTTTCATTCGGGAGTTTGCCGACAAATGCCATCACGGAAAAGAGGAAAATCTGCTGTTCCCGGCAATGAAGGAAAAACAAATTGCCGATGAAATTTCACTCATCGAAGAATTGATCGAGGAACACAAAGCCGCAAGAAATTTTGCGCGCGGTATGGCAGAGGGGATCGAAGCCAAAAACTTGGGGCGTTTTTCCGAAAACGCGAGAGGCTATATTTCGCTTCTTGACCGGCATATCGACAAGGAAAACAATGTCCTTTTCCCAATGGCCGACACATCCCTTTCGGAGGAAAAGAAAAACGAACTCGAGGCGGGATTCGAAAACGTCGAAAAAAATGTGGTGGGAGTTGGACGGCACAAAGAGCTTCAAGGATTGATCCATCAGCTGAAAGAAATATACAAATAATTTTTCAAAAATTCATGAAAATCAACAAAGCCTGGCATTTGAAGAATAAGGTGCCGAAAAACGCGACGCTCAAGGACAAAATCAAGTGGCACGAAGGCCATGCGAAAAACTGCAGCTGCCGCGATTCCGCCACGCACCTCAAAAAAATGAAGGCTAAGCAAAAAGAAAACCGTTCATAGTTTCACCGAGTTAAATTTTGAAAAAATATCATGACTCCAAAATTCTTGAGAATTTGAAAATGTTATGTTTTTGGGTCATATTTATTTTTAGTCTCCATCCCCGCGAGGAATAATTAAACATTAAATTTATATATATGGCGGAAAAAATCAAAGTCGAAAACCACAGCTTCACGGCTTTTTCCTGGTTCGCCGGCTGGCTTTTCACAATCGGATTTTTGAATCTTTCTTTCGGGCAAGGAGTGCTGGCCATCCTGCTCTGGCCTTACTATATCGGCGTCTATGTCAGCGCGCTAATCAAATAACATATTATATGGAAACGTGATACAGACAGAGAGATCCATTGACGATGGGACGGCACGGATCCGGGAAGAATATAAGCTGACACAAGATCATTTCGAGCAGCTCAAAAAATTCAAATAAAAATGAAAAAGAAAGATAAAAAGAACAAAACCCATACTCTTATAATTTCTGATTTTCATCTGGGATCAAGAGTCAGCCGTTCAAAGGAGGCGGCGGAACTTCTCAACAATTTTCAGTTCAAGAAGCTGATTCTCCTTGGAGATATTTTCGAGGACCTCAATTTCAACCGTCTAAGCGATGACGACTGGAACTTGATATCGGTCATCAGCAAACTGTCCAAAACGACAAAAGTCAGATGGGTAGAGGGAAATCATGACAAAGGGCTCGCAAATATATTTTCGGCGCTGACCGGAGCCCGTCTTCACAGAGTATATCGATGGCAGCACAATAACCGGAAATATCTCGCCATTCATGGCCATCAATTTGACAATTTTCTCATAGACAACGCTTTTCTCAGTATCTTAGCAAGCCAGTTATACAATCTTGTGCAGCTTTTTGATTTCAAGGACAAAAGGATCAGCCATTTTCTGAAAAGCAAAAGCAAGGGATGGCTTCGCCTCTCGGAAAAGGTTGCCAGCCGCGCGATTCTTTATGCCAAACTTCGCGGCGTGAATTATATTTTTTGCGGCCATACCCACAAGGCAATGTTTGAAAAAAGGGGAAATATTCGCTATTACAACAGCGGCTGTTGGACGGATGTGCCATCAACATATATCACGCTGGACGGAAATAGAATAAAAATCAATGAATATTGAAGCAAAGTATCCTCATTTTTTATTTGCAAAAAGGCGAAAATAGGCTAGAATATGCAGCATGAATGACCAACAAAACACCCGCAATTTTTGCATAATCGCCCATATCGACCACGGCAAGTCCACCCTTGCCGACAGGATGCTTGAGATCACCAACACCATCGAACAGCGGAAAATGAAGGAACAGCTTCTGGACACGATGGATCTTGAGCGGGAAAGGGGAATCACCATCAAGCTTCAGCCTGTGAGAATGAATTTCAAAGAATACACCTTGAACCTAATAGACACTCCCGGACACGTGGATTTCGCTTATGAGGTCTCCCGGTCCCTTGCCGCGGTTGAGGGCGCAGTTCTTCTCGTAGACGCTTCAAAGGGCGTTCAGGCTCAAACCGTCGCCAATTTATACCAAGCAATCGAGCAAAATCTTGAAATAATTCCCGTTGTCAATAAAATTGATCTTCCCAACGCTGAAATAGAAAAAACAAAAAAAGAAATCGTGCATCTTCTTGGATGCAAAAAAGAAGATATTCTCGAAGCCAGCGGAAAAACAGGAAAAGGAGTCTTTGAAATTCTCGAAAAAATCGTCGAAAATATTCATCCGCCAAAAGGAGAAGGGGGGAAACCTCTTCGGGCGCTTATTTTTGATTCAAAATATGATACCTTCAAGGGAGTTCTTGCTTACGTGAGAATTATCGACGGAGAAGTCAGAGCCGAGAATAAAATAATAGCGATGGCGACCAAACAGGAAAGCCTGGTCATTGAAGTCGGACATTTTTCTCCCGATTTGGCAAAGACTGAAATTTTATCCCCCGGCGATATCGGCTATATTGCCACCGGCTTCAAAACCGTCGAAGATTGCCGAGTGGGTGATACGATAACCGTCACAAGCCGCAATCCTGAAATCGAAAGGCTGCCTGGATATAAGGAGATAAAACCGGTAGTATACGCCAGCTTTTATCCGAAAGAAGGAAACGATTATAATTTCATGCGGGACGCGCTTGGCAAACTGAAACTCAATGATGCCGCGTTCGCTTTCGAACCAGAATCCAATCTGGCCTTGGGAAGGGGTTTCCGGTGCGGATTTCTTGGTCTTCTTCATATGGAAATCATCCAGGAAAGACTGAAACGCGAGTTTGAGATTGACCCGGTCATTACGACCCCAAGCGTCGTATATGAGGTGAAGGTGAAAGGCCAGGACGAAAAAATGAAAATTTTTTCACCTCTTGAGATGCCTGACCCTTCCTTGATAGAATCTATCGAAGAGCCTTATGTGAAACTTGATATCATATCTCCATCGAAATACCTCGGACCAATCATGGAGCTCATGAGAAATACGCGGGCGGAATACAAGAACACGGAATATCTCGACGCCGAAAGGCTCATTCTCACTTTCAATTCTCCTCTCACTGATGTAATCATTGATCTCCATGACAAGCTGAAAAGCGCTTCCAGCGGATTTGCTTCGATGAACTATGACTTCACCGGATACCGATCAAACGACCTGATAAAACTTGACGTTATTGTCGCCGGAGAGAATGTGGACGCATTTTCGCGCGTTATTCCCCGTCAAAATTCATTCTCCGAAGGAAAAGCGGTCGTTGAAAAATTGAAAAATTCAATTCCCCGCCAGAATTTTCAGGTCGCCATTCAGGCAGCCATTGGCGGAAAAATAATTGCCCGTGAAACCCTCAAAGCTTTTCGGAAAGACGTGACTGCCAAGCTTTATGGCGGCGATGTCACCAGAAAGAGAAAACTCCTGGAAAAGCAGAAGAGAGGCAAGAAGAAAATGACCCAGGCTGGAAAAGTCGAGATTCCCAGTTCTGCCTTTTTGGCGGTTTTGAGAAAATAGCCTTTTATGGTAATATAAGCATATGAAAGGAAGACACCGAAAAAAAATAAGGATCGCCTGGATCGTGATTACGCTTCTTGCCGTGCTGTCGATGGTCGCTTTTACGGTTGCTCCGCTTATCAATAATTTTTAGGATGGCTAAAAATAGAAAAAACCCGGGACAAAATAGAAGAGGCATCAGTTTTTTTTCCGGTCTCTTTTTTCTGGCAGGACTTGCGGTTTTGGTGATGATAGGTATTTCACTAGGAAAAGAAACCTACCGAAAAAGGCAAATACAAAAAGAGATCGAAAATCTCCAAGCTGAAATCCAGAAAATTAATCAGGAAAACAGCGATTTAGACAATCTGATTTCCTATTTATCCAGCCGGGAATTTCAGGAAAAGGAAGCAAGGGAAAAACTGAATCTGCAAAAAGAGAACGAAAAAATGATTGTTTTGCGGAAAGATGTCGGGCCGAAAAATACCGCGCCGGGAAATGGAGATGCGAAGAATGGGGAAGCACCGGAAGACAATACTCCGAATTGGAAAAAATGGCTTGAATTATTTTTTTCCAAAAAAAATTAAACTTCTATAAATCATAAAAAGCCATGGCAAAAACAAATCTGCGAAAAAAATCAAAAAATTTGGCGATTTGGATATTCCTCGCCGCACTCCTTATTTTTTTGACCTTAGCCGCTCTTATTTTTGGGGTATACCGCTCTGATTGGGATAATCGTCTCCTAAAAACCGCGGAAAACGCCATTCCTTTCCCAGCCTTATATATAAAGGGAGCTGGCTTTATAAATATTGATGAAATCAAGGAAGATAATCAGGCGATAAGGAAATTCTATGAATCTCAAGACTTTGACAAAGTCGGAATGCGCGTTGATTTCAGCACCGAACAGGGCGAAAAAAGGCTTAAGGTGACGGAAAAGGGAATTATCAATAAGCTGGTAGAAAACAAGATTGTTATTGCTTTGGCGGAAAAAAGGGACATTAGTATAACAGATGCGATCGTAGATCAGCAGGTAAACTCAAGCATAGATGAATTCGGCAACCGCCAGAACCTGATGAGTGATTTGGCCCGTCTTTATGGCTGGAGCTTAGATGATTTCAAGAAAAAAGTCGTGAAGCCGGAACTATATGCCGGCAAGCTGTCCGAAATTTATAAAAATGAAATAGATATTGCCGAACAAGAGGCGAAGGCAAATTCGCTCCGCGAAAGAGTTGCCTCGAAAAAAGAAGATTTTGCCAAAGTCGCAACGGAAACTTCAGAGGGAGAAAGCGCGAAAAACGGCGGGGATCTTGGTTGGTCGACTGAGAGCCAGCTTGTTCCCGAAATTTCCGAGAAAGCTTTTTCTATGCAAGTCGGTGAGATTAGTCCGGTAATAAGAAGTTCTCTCGGATTTCACATTATAAAACTGGAAGAAAAGAAAATTGAAGAAGGAGAAAATCTCGTCCGCATACGCCAAATTTTCGTGAAAACAGTCACTTTCGGTGATTGGCTTCTGGATCAGATGAAAAAATACGACGTGGCGGTTTTTTTGAAGGACTATCAATGGAACGCGGAAAAGGCCAGAATTGAATTCAAAAACAAAGATATGATTGATTTTGAAAGCAATTTGGATGTCAATTCGCAAGGGGATCCGTCCGTTTTCTTCTAATCACTTGGTGAAAATAAGTCAAAAAAACTCGGTTTTTGCGCGACCGAGTTTTTTAGAGCCGATGCGCGGGATCGCCCTCCTCCGCTAAAGCTTCGGCAGGCAAAAAACGCGGACCAGAGTTTACCCCCCACATCATTTGAGCCGGAAGCGAGAGTCGAACTCGCGACCTTCGCTTTACGAAAGCGCTGCTCTACCACTGAGCTATTCCGGCTTATTTTATTTTTCCGCCAACTGCCTTGCCCGCCAAAGCTTTAGCGTCGGCGGGAGCTACATCGGCTTGTATAAAATATTAAGCGGGTGATGGGAATCGAACCCACAACTCAACCTTGGGAAGGTCGTGTATTACCACTATACTACACCCGCGCGCACAAACAAATTATACCAACTATTGTGAATCTGGCAACATAATATCAATTGTGTTAAAATAACTTCAATGAAAGAAATTATTGCGATAATCGAAGATTTGAAAAATAAAATCATCCTCGCGGGTGACCGTCTTTGACTTGCTGGAAAAGAACAAAAGAATTCAAGAGCTTGAAAAACAAACAAAGCGGAAAAATTTCTGGCAGGATGCCGAAACAGCCAAAAAAATAATGCAGGAACTCGAAACTCTGCGAAATGAATCCCGCGAGGCAAATGAACTGGAAGCGGAAATAACCAATCTTTGGGAAATGGCCCAAATCGCCGGCGATGATGACGAGCTTAAGGAAGAAATATTGAAAAAACTGCCGGAAATCAAAAATAAAGTTGAAAAAATCGAAATTAGAAAGCTGTTTCAAGGCAAATATGATCGCCGCAATGCCATACTATTTATCCACAGCGGAACAGGAGGGACAGACGCTCAGGACTGGGCAGAGATGCTTCTTCGGATGTATCTCCGTTACGCCGAAAGAAAAAAATGGAAAGCAAAGATTGTTTCCTCAACGCGAGGCCAGGAAGCGGGAATAAAAAGCGCGACAATAGAGATTGACGGCATATCGGCCTACGGACACCTCAAGGCAGAAGCGGGCGTGCACCGATTGGTGCGTTTGTCGCCATTTAATTCCAATAATCTCCGGCAAACTTCGTTTGCGCTAGTTGAAATTTTGCCCGAAATTGATAAAATAGAAAATGTCGAAATCAATCCCGCTGATTTGAGAATCGACACATTCAGAGCGGGAGGAGCCGGTGGCCAGCATGTGAACAAAACTTCAAGCGCGGTTCGCATTACCCATATTCCAACTGGCCTCTCTTCCAGTTCTCAAAGCGAACGCAGCCAGCTGCAAAACAGAGAGCAGGCGATGAAAATACTCAAGGCCAAGCTGAATCAAAAAAATCTCAAAGAGCAAGAAGACAAAGAAAAAAAACTGAAAGGAAAACACGCCGAAGTCCAGTGGGGAAGTCAGATTCGTTCCTATATTCTGCATCCCTACAAGCTCGTCAAAGACCACCGCACAAAATTCGAATCAAAAAATCCAAACGAGGTGCTTGAGGGGAAAATTGAAGATTTCATTGAAGCATACCTGAAAAATGTCAATGATTGAATTTAAAAGCGTAAAAAAAATATACACAGGCGGCATAATGAACACTTGCGCTCTTGATGATGTCAGTTTTTCCATTGATGAGAAAGAGTTTGTTTCTTTTGTCGGCCACAGCGGAGCGGGAAAGTCAACAATATTGAAAATGATATATGCCGAAGAAAAACCTTCGTCGGGAGAAGTATTGTTCAACGGGGAGGACATAACACACATAAAACCGAAAGGGATGCCTCTCCATCGCCGCCGTATCGGAACGGTATTTCAGGATTATAAGCTCCTCCAAAAAAAGACAGTCTTTGAAAATGTTGCTTTTGCACTCGAAGTTTCGGGTTATCCAAACAGCGAAATCCGGAAAAGCGTTCCCCAAATTCTTGAAATTGTGGGATTATCAAACAAGGCGGAAAACTATCCCCATGAAATTTCCGGCGGTGAGAAGCAACGGGTGGCGATCGCCCGGGCGCTTGTTCACCGTCCGGCCCTCATTATCGCCGATGAGCCGACTGGAAATCTTGACCCGATCAGCGCTTGGGGAATTATCCAGCTGCTTATGAAAATTAATAAACTGGGAACAACAGTGGTTCTAGCCACTCATGACAAGGAAGTCGTCAATAATATCAAAAGACGCGTCATTACCCTTGATCAAGGAAGAATAATCAGGGATCATAGCAAAGGACGCTACGCCATATGATAATTTTGACTCTCACCAGAACTTTCAAGTCCGGTTTTCAAAATTTCTTTCGAAATGGGTCTTTGACTGTGGCGGCGGTCAGTATTCTGACGCTGGCGCTTCTCATCATCAGCGTTATCCTGGTTATTTCTATCAGTGCTAATATGGGACTCAAGTATGTCCAGGATAAGATTGATATTCGAGTTTATTTCAAAGGCAATGTTGAGGAGCAGGACATAATGGCTTTTCGTTCCGAAATTCAAAAATACAAGGAAGTCAAGGCCGCCGAATATATTTCGAAGAACAAAGCCCTCGATGATTTCAAGGCTGCCAATGCCGGAAAACCCGACATCCTGAAAGCTGTCGAGGCCGTCGAAGAAAATCCGCTTCTTGCCTCCGTGAACATCAAAGCCGCAAACCCGGAGCAATATGATATTATTGCCAAATCGGTTGAGAATTCAAGCTATCGGGACAATATAGCCAGCATCAACTACCAGCAATATAAGCTTGTTATTGACCGCTTCAATACGACCATCAAAACGATCCGAAAGACCGGGGCGTTTCTTTTCGTTTTATTTTCCCTTATCGCGATTCTCATCACTTTCAACGTCATCCGGATGACAATTTTCAACCACGGAACGGAAATTGAAATAATGCGGCTCGTCGGGGCTTCAAACAATTTCATTCGCCTGCCCTTTGTTTTCGAGGGCGTAATTTATGGAATTTTCGCGGCTGTTATTTCGATTATTCTTCTTTATCCGATCATGAAAGTTGTCACTCCCTACGTCGTCGGTTCGGCGTATGTTCAGATCATTCAGGCTGATTTCATCAGATATTTCGTTTTGATCTTCATTGCCCAGCTTTTTGTGGGTGTTTTTTTGGGTATCATCAGCAGTATCCTCGCGATCAGGAGATATTTGAAGGTGTAAATAAATTATCTTGCCGTGCAGCACCAATTACGTAACTAGTTACGTAATTTTTTTATTCTGGGGCTGTGAGGAAAACTTCGAACATATATATTTCTTTTCGAATACCACCTTTTCAAATCCCGAAGCATTTGCTTCCCATTTTTGAATGCAATATTTTTAGGATATTTTCCAATACTGAACCATCGCAGTTCTGAAATATCGTCGCCCGGTTTCATTTTGCCGCTCCTAATTTTCACAATGTATGTAATATTAAGAGTTGATTCTTTTTCTGCTCCGTAGGTATCCATTATAAAATCAAGTCTGTCGATAACACGGACTCTGAGACCGCTTTCCTCCAGGACTTCTCTTTTCATTCCAGCTTCGGGATGTTCTCCATCTTCCAAAAATCCGCCGATAATATCCCATTTTCCCTTTGAAGGATTGATCCTTCTTTTTCCAAGCAACACTTTATCTCCATCGATTATTAAGGCGCTTGCTGTTGGTTTCGAATTTTGGTAGAAAACAAATTCGCAATCCAAACACCAAAACCTTGGAAAAGCAGCTTTCTTTATTTTCAATCTTCCTCCACATTTTGGGCAGAATTTATATTTCATAAATTTGGCTCCGAACGCTGAACGAAATCCGAACTTTTTTTAGCGAAAATCCGAACGCTGAATTTTGAAAAACTTTTACGCTCGGGCGGGCAAAAAGAAAAGGGGTTGGGGGAAGGAATTTTTGCCTGCTTTCGCTTTTCCGCCGTCGCCGAATTTCGTGCCAGCGGAGCTGGCGCGCCGTCTGAATTTTTAATCAATTTCCAAAAAGTATCCTTACGGAAAATTGTTTAAATTTAAACATTCTTAAAAAAATCAAACAATTTTCCGAGATTGCTTTTCCTTTTCGAGCGAATAAGTTCTTTGAGAGAAGGTATTTCTTTTTTCATCATTTTTTCACCGGCCAGAATTTTATTTTGTCCGTTCACAAAATCATACCATTTGTTGGATCCCAAATCTAAATTTATGACGATATCCGCTTCTTTTGATTGATAAAAGGATAAATAATGGCGCATGATATTCATCGAATCATGGGCGATGTCCAACAGGCCGGATCGCCAATTATCATCCACATAGTGTTTGTCTAAATTGACGGCAATAACAATATCCGCGCCCATTTTTCGCACAATTTCAACCGGAACCGGCGCTCCCACTCCTCCATCAACCAATGTTTTTCCGTCCTTTTCCACCGGTTGAAAAACCAATGGCATGGAAATGCTGGCTCGAATGGCATCGGCTATATTCCCGCTGCGAAGAACCACGATTTCGCCTGTTTTTATGTCAGTCGCGGTGGCCGCAAACGGCACCCGGCAATCCTCGAAGTTTTTGGCCACCAAGTTGCTTTCAATGAAAGATTTTATCCTTTCTCCCTTTATAAATCCTTTCCCCATGCGAGGATCGACCAAAGAGAACACATCCCGATTGGTCATATCCAAAACAATTTTTTCAATTTCTGCTATGCCCAGCCCTGACGCCCAAAGGCCGCCAATCACGGCGCCGATACTGGAGCCGGCAACGCAGTCGATTGGAATGTTATTCTCTTCCAAGACTTTTATCACGCCAATGTGGGCGAGACCCCTCGCCGCTCCGCTACCCAAAGCCAGACCGATTTTTGGTTGTTTTGTTTTTTTCATAAATCGAATGTTACGGTGGTTTACCTGCAATACTCACTCTTCGCGCCTGACCGTTCATCGCTGGCAGGTAATGATTTTACTCTCTGCGCGTCTGAAGCGGGCAGCAGGTCAAACCAACAGATGCCATGTCTCGCCAACGAATTTTTTTCATCAATGGTTATGCCATTTTTTTGGCGCAGATCATACACGCCGAAATCGACAAATACATTACCCTCCCGATTGACGCTGGTTGCGATGACATCGCCCGTCGTGACGTACACATCATCGGGAAACAGGGTCGTTCGTGAATCATTCACTTTCGCTTCAGGCAATTGCCGGGCATACGCCTCAAATCGCGGAGTTAGGGTTGCCAGATGATCAAATCGGTACATGATGCCGCAGTCATGGATAAAATCAAATAAATATTGAACCTGCCCATCCTCAATATACCGGCTCGCGTCTTGCAGCCGGGCATCCAGAGGCACTGTGACGGTTATGGCGTCGCTCCGATACCCATCAAACCTAAATCCGCCGTGCGCCTTAAAATCATCACCGCGGTATTGGCCCGGATACAGGATCGAAGACGCTTTTGAAACATCAACGGGCGATTCGATCTCAAGCGGATCAGGGCATGCCCGGGGCGTCCCGGAAGGAGCATACTCTTCGCCATCAAAGTTCCACCTGACTTTTTTTGCAGGTGCAGTGACATTGTCGGCAGGCGCGGTTGAATAGTCGGAAAGCGTTGGCTGATTGTTTTTTTGCGAGCCAGTTCTTTCGTCTTCAGTGGCAGTGAAGTGCCACCATGCAAAAGCAATGAAAATAACCAAAACAAGGACAATGAGAATGTTTTTTTTCATATATATGAGTATACCAGAATATTGTTCTACAGTCTTGGGACTTATTCCAAATTTTCGAACCAAAAAAACCCAACTGATGGGTTTCTTACTTCAGAATTTTTCTTTACAAGTCAATAACCTTTTATTTGAGGTTAAACACTCTTTAATGGCATAGTGGAAAACGCTGAACATACAATGTGGCTCCGGGACTTGGATTCGAACCAAGATTACCTGATCCAGAGTCAGGCGTCCTACCATTAGACGATCCCGGAATATGTTAACCAACAATTTTTTTAAATAAATCTCTCAACTGTTGTTTTAAAAATCTTCTGCCTTCAGTAGTTTTTAAATATTTCTCCCGCCGTATACAATCACTCTTTACAACGTAGCATTCAAAGTGAATTAATCTGGCTGGAAGTTTATATTTGGTTGCTTCCACTTTCCCGGCCTGATGCTCTGATACTCTCCTTTTAATATTATCAGTCCTGCCTTTATACAAGCTATTATTTCCTAGTGAAAGAATATAAATGTAATGCATTCATGTTTGAGGGATTCGGCCGGTCATACGACCGGCCGCCCGATCGGATGATCGGGCGAACCCCAATTACCTGATCCAGAGTCAGGCGTCCTACCATTAGACGATCCCGGAATATATCAACCTTCATATTCTACTGAAATTCGCCCAATTTTTCAAGGGTTGAAAAAAAAATGAAAGTTTGCTAGTATTAGGAATACGTTAACCACAAAAATATGGCCGATCAAGAAATCGGAAAAGTGGTTCATTATTTTGACAAGGCGATGGTAGCTGTCGTGAAACTGTCGAAAGTCGTCAAGGCGGGGGATCCGCTCAAATTCGTGAAAGGAGACAATGAATTTGAGCTCAAAGCTGATTCGATCCAGCTCAACCATGAGCCCGTCAGCAAAGGAAAAAAGGGCGAAGAGATTGCGATCAAGGTGCCAAGTCCGACAAAAGAAGGAGCCACTGTTTTTAAAGTCAAAGAAGCCTAAAGTGAATCCAAAAAGTACTCTAATGGGGTGCAATAGATATAACCCTCGTGTTTAATTTTTTTCTGTGGATCTAACATCGCTGCTCAACAATTATTTGATTCTGATTCCGCTCATCATCTGGACCCTTGTCTGGAAAGGAATTGCACTGTGGAAATCGGCCAGACAAGGCGAAATGATTTGGTTTATAGCACTTTTGCTCCTAAACACCCTCGGAATCCTTGAAATAATATATATATTCATTATTGAGAGAAAAAAAACAGTTGGTATCCAGCCCGACGCGAAAATTGAAGAATTCACGAAAAAAAGAATGGTTTAAATAATTTTTCCAAAACAGCTAATCATAATTTTTCAAAGCCATGGCAAAAAAACCCAATATTGAACCTCTAGGCGAGAACGTCCTGATTGAACCCGCGAAATCAAACTCGAAAACCGCTTCCGGCATCGTCCTTCCCGACACAAGTGAAGAAAAGCCGCAGGAAGGTGTTGTTATCGCCGTCGGAATGGATAAAAAAATCAAAGTGAAGGCCGGACAAAAGGTGATCTATTCGAAATATTCCGGAAATGAAATCAAGATCGGGGAAGCTGAATATCTTTTGGTCAAGAACGAGGACATTTTGGCAATAGTAAAATAGAGACAACAAAAGCCAAGCATTTTGAAATCCCGCTTTCCGCGGGATTTTTTTTAAGGCTCGGCTTTAAACTGTCAGTCGCTCACTATTTTTCCGTTATTGTTTTTCCAGGATGCCAATCCGCCGTCAAGAACATAGACATTGAAAAAATTCAGGTCGAATAGAATCACTGCCGCCTTGCTCGCTTCTTCCTCGTTTTCACCATAAACAACTGCTTTTTTTACGGGAGAAATGGCTTTCTGGTTTGATTCAAGATGGGGAAGCGGAAGATTGATTGACCTTGGTATGTGGCCTTGATTGAATTTTTCTTTGTCTCTTATATCAATAAATTGGACAAGTTCGTCTCCGCCTGAAAGTTCACTGGCTAATTTTTCAACTGTTATTTTTTTTATTTTGCTTTGATCGCCTGGAGAATTTCCTCCTGAAACCAAAGTATAACCTTCATTGCGCCAGTCCGTTATTCCCCCGCGAAGATATTTCGCATTCACGAAACCCGCGGCAATGATATCATTAGCCGCTTCGGCAGCCTCAAAAACATTTTCGCCTTTATTCACGATAACAATGTTGGTCGTATTTTCAGCACCGGCCTTTTTGATTTGATCTGCCAGGCCTGTTCCGGGCAGAAAATTTATTGCACCGGCTATATGCCCCGCGGAAAAATCACCGGCGTTTCGGAGATCGACGATGAACAGTTTTTCGTTGTCCCTAATTTTTTCGGAAAATTCTTTCAAAGTAATCAATGGAGCTTTGAGAATCTCTTCATTTATTTTTGAATCTTTTTCTTCTTTTTGGGTATTTTTGAAGATAATCGGCCGGACTAAAGACCAGCTGATCACGGCTAAAATCAGGACAAACCCCAGAATAAAAATTTTGTTTTGATTTTTCCGATAAAATTCCGGATTTTCTTTTTGCATTTTTTTGTTTTATTAAACCAAGACATTGCCTAAAAAATCTTTGTGTCCTTTCAAAAACTCCTCGACTGTCATTTCTTTTTTCCCCTCGAGTTGGACTCTCTCCAGCACTATTAATCCTTTTTTTGCTTGAACGGCTATCTTGTCTTTATATTTTATCACTTTTCCGGGCAATTCTCCAATATCCTCCTTTTCTTCCATCTCTATCTCCGCCAGCTTCAGCCTTTTTTTCCCCATTCTTAAGGTAAAATAAGCAAATATTCCCGGCCAAACTTTATATGCTCTCCATTTCCTAAAAATTGTTTCCGCCGGATCATTCCAATCGATTTTTCCATCTTCTTTTTTTACTGTTCGGCAAAAAGTGGCTTCTTTTTCATTTTGCAAAGTTGGCTTGATTGATCCGCTAATCCAAAGGGGAATGGTTTCGAGCAAAGCTCTTCCTCCGACGTCAGCCAATTTTTCGCTCAAACTGTGAGTGGTGTCTTTTTTTTTGATTGAAATCGATTCCTGGTTTATGATCTCTTCGGCATCTAATTTTTCGTTCATCAGCATCAAAGTGATCCCCGTTTTATTTTCCCCTGAAAGTATGGCCTCTTGAACGGGGGAGGCGCCGCGGAATTTTGGAAGAAGCGAAGCATGAATATTTATTGCCCCGTATTTCGGAATTTCAAGAATTGATTTGGGAAGAATCTTTCCATACGCGGCGACGACGATAAGATCCGGGCGCAGTTTCATAATTTCCTTGACTGCCTTTTCTTGCCTGAGATTCTGCGACTCAAAAACGGGAATGGTTTTTTTTTCGGCCAGTTCTTTGACAGCTGATTTTTTCATCATCCGCGACCTCCCAAATTTTTTATCCGGCTGGGTGAAGACGGCCACGACACTATAGCCAGCCGTGATTATTTCCTTGAGAATTTTTTCCGCAAAATGCGGAGTTCCAAAAAAAATAATCTTGATATTCTCTTTCCTCAAACTTTCCCAAGATCGGATCTTGGGAGAAATCCCAATCATCATTTTACAATTCTGTCAATTATCAAAACTCCGTCAAGATGATCTATTTCATGCTGAAGCACGCGCGCCAAAAGCCCTTCAGCTTTGATCTTTATTTTCCTGCCATCAAGATCTTTTGCTTTTATTTTCACCTTTACCGGCCGTTCAACCGGAAAAAACTTTCCCGGAAAGCTCAGGCACCCCTCTTCGAAAACTTCTTTTTTTCGGGAAAAAGATTTTATTTTTGGATTGATTAATATATGCGCTGTGTTGTCAACCCGGACGACGCAAATTCGAAGGCTGGAATTGACCTGCGGCGCGGCAAGTCCAATTCCTTTTTCCGCTTCCATTGTTTTCAACATATCTGAAACCAGCTTCGCGATCTGCGGGTCTTTGAAATCTTTCACTTCTTCCGACTTTTTGCGGAGAAAATCATCAGGATATTTTATAATCTTCAGCATAACATTACGAATTACTAATTCGCGACGTTGCATGCTTATACGAATTTCGAACTTCATTTTTTCGGATTCGAGAGAGATTCGTACAGCTAAAGCGTGCTTATCGGATCAACATCAACCACCCAGCCCTTTCGCAGGCCGCTAATCACGGAAAAAAAAGGTAATTTGCGCATTTCGGTTCCTGGCACGGCTTTGATCAGTATATTTTTATGATAGTATCCTCTTCTTTTGGCCGCAAAGGGATCGTATGGTTCGCCTATATCAATATTACTATCCGCAAGCGCTTCGAGCAAGCCATATACCTTGTTAGCCTCATTTTTCGCTTTTATTTTGTTTTTATCTCTAAAAATAATTTTGATTATCCTTGAAAACGGGGGATTCATGGTTTTTTTTCTTTCCTTCAGCTCTTTTTCGAAAAACTCAGCC
>Ga0076279_118_pt1 | contig 22866 bp, 21 predicted proteins | sample RifGroF2_FD_67941 | JGI IMG/M metagenome (GOLD analysis project Ga0076279, IMG submission 67941) | Parcubacteria (Moranbacteria) bacterium GW2011_GWF2_44_10
GGAACAAGGTTATCTCATTCGCTCTCAAAGACGCATCCCCCCGCTGGCCGGTCCAGCCTCCCGATGTCATCGGGGCTCTGGTGTGTTCCCTCTCTGGCCTCAAGGTTCCGGACAACCCTCCGGGAAACTGTTCCCCCCGCTATGAATACTTTCTCAAAGGCACCGTTCCCCCACCCCAAGATGGCGACCTGCGCCGGGACATTCCCATCTTCCGTCCTACCCAATCACCGGCAACTTCCAGACAAATCATCGAACAGCCGGATCAAATTGAATACCAAAATCACGCTGTGGTTTTTGACCCTCTGGGCGTTCAGCTCTGCCTAGACTGCGCCGGCGGCTACGGCGAAGCCGACTCCATCCGTCTCGACCGCCACGGCCGGGCTGTAAAATAAGCGCTTTTTTACCAATTTCAAGCTATAGCGTCAATCTGGTAAATCTTTCACCCCATAGTCAATTTCAAATCTTGGCGATATAATTAGCCACCCTGCCTCCAGGCTATGCGCAAGTTCCTTATTTCCATTGGTCACCCCCTATATATTCTTTTAAAATTCTTTATTTCCCCCCCGCTTACGTTGAACAAAGTGAGACGCAAAAAATTGTTTAAATTTTTCGAATTAAGAGGGGGGGTCAGGGGGGGTGATACTCGAAAGAAGACCCGTAAAAAAGAAGTCGTCATTTATCACGCCAAAACCCCTTATCTCAAAAACTTCCTCAAAGCCATTTATCCCCTGACCCAAGTCCGTCTCCCCGTTTTGAAAATTCCCACATTGAAAATTCACTGGAAATTACTGGCATTAGTATTTATTGGGAGTATTGGTATTTATTTTTATGTTTTTAAGGATTTACCCGCGCCGTCATCCCTTACCACCCAACCCGTTCCCCTGACTACCCATATCCGCGACCGCTATGGAGTCGAGCTGTACAAAATCTATGCTTCTCAAAACCGCACCCTGGTCAAATTATCAGACCTCCCTCTTACTTTGCGCCAGGCCACTATCGCCATCGAAGACGCCGAATTTTATCAACATTCCGGTTTTTCCCTGCGCGGCATTTTCCGCGCTCTTATTAGTAATTCCTCACTCCTCTCTACTCGCAACTCATCCTCAATACAAGGCGGTTCCACTATTACCCAACAGCTAGTCAAAACCGCTCTCCTCTCCCCCGAGCGCACCTTACAACGCAAAATCCGCGAACTGGTTTTGGCTGTTCTGGTCGAACTGCGTTATCCTAAAGATCAGATCTTGGAAATGTACCTCAACCGGGTTAGTTTCGGCGGGGCTGCCTATGGGATAGAAGAAGCCGCTCAAACTTACTTCGGCAAACCCGCTTCTGACCTGACCCTGCCTGAATCGGCTCTCTTAGCGGGTCTGCCCGCTTCCCCCACTACTTATTCTCCATTTGGAGCCCACCCGGACCTAGCCAAAGCCCGGCAAAAAGAGGTTCTGCGGCGCATGGTCTCCGAAGGCTTTATCACCTGGAACCAGGCCGACGCCGCCTCTGCCGCTGATCTGCAATTTGCCCCCCAAACCATAGACATCCAGGCTCCCCATTTCGTGATGTACGTCCGCGACTACCTGGCCAGAAAATACGGCACCGCCATCGTTGAACAAGGAGGATTGGAAGTCATCACTTCTTTAGATCTGTCCATCCAGCAAATTGCCCAAACCGCCGTCACTCAAGAAGTAGCCAAAGTCGCCTATCTGCGTATCGGCAATGGAGCCGCCGTAGTTACAAATCCCCAAACAGGAGAAATTTTAGCTATGGTCGGATCCAAAAATTATTTCGATATCGCCAACGACGGCAACTTTAACGTCACTACCGCCTTGCGCCAACCCGGATCGTCTATCAAGCCCCTCAATTACGCGCTCGCCCTGACCCGCGGTTTCACCCCCGCTTCCACTATCGACGATTCGCCCATCGTTTACAAAACTCCGGGCCAACCTCCATACTCCCCTGTCAATTACGACGGGCGCTTCCACGGCAAAGTTACTTTACGCACCGCCCTGGGCTCTTCCTACAATGTTCCGGCCGTTAAAATCCTGGCCGCCAATGGTGTATCCAATTTCATAGAATTTGCCCGTAAACTTGGTATTTCTTCCTGGACCGACCCGTCCCGCTACGGCCTGTCCTTAACTTTGGGCGGAGGAGAAGTCACCATGCAGGACATGGCTACCGCTTTCGGAGTGTTTGCCAACTCCGGTTCCCGCGTCGACCTTTATCCTATCCTTTCCGTCCGCGATTCCTCCGGCCGCCTGCTCGAACAATCCTCTCCTTCCAGCCAATCCGTTCTCGATCCCCGCGTCGCATATCTTATTTCCAATATTCTCTCCGACAACGCCGCCCGCACTCCGGCTTTCGGTCCCAATTCCGATCTGAACGTCCCCAATGTAGCTGTCAAAACCGGTACCACCAACAATCTTAGAGACAACTGGACCATTGGTTACACACCCGACCGCCTGGTCGCCGTCTGGGTGGGCAACAACGACAATTCCCCCATGAGCTACGTGGCTTCCGGCGTCACCGGGGCCTCCCCCATCTGGCGCCGCATCATGACCGAAATCCTCAAAACCACTCCCTCCGCCGGCTTTGCCTCCCCGGCCAATCTTGTTAAAGTCAATATCTGCACCATTACCGGCCAGTTAGCCTGCGAGGGTTGTCCCGGCCGCAGCGAGTACTTTATCCCCGGCACCGAACCTCGACTCGCCTGCACCAAGGAAGCTATCGAAAAACTTTTGGAAGATAAAGCCAAAAAAGACCAAAAAGAGCGTGATAAACTTCTCCAAGGAATACATGAACCGTAACTACAAAAACACTCTCATCCTCCCGACTTAGGACATTTCATTAAATAACCAATAAAACCGGGAAATCCCGAATTAGTAATCGTATTATTTGATTTTTGCCGTTTGGCGCGGCCGCGGTATATGACAAATAGAGGTGGCTGGGGTAAAACGGCAGATTAATGACACGGAGAGCGTGATAAACTACTTCAGGGTACATCAACCCCATGAAAGTAGGTTAAACTAGGGTCATGGTTTCCCCTGTTCCCCCAAGTCAATACTCACGCCTCCTACCTTTTTTCCCGGACATTCCGGAAAATGTGCATATCCGCTACTTTCTAACCAAAGAACAGGAACAAAGGCTACTCTACGTCAGCGGCAATTTTGGTAATTATGAATCTCCAGGCAAAAAACCTCATTCCTGTCTGGAGTACCGACAAAAACAACCTAGCATCACTAAAGGTTGCCCAAAAAATCGGGTTTACCCAAATATCTATAAAAACCTACATTTGCACACAAAATGATAAACTTCTCCAAGGGATACATGAACCATAACTACAAAAACACTCTTATCCTCATCGCTGCCCTCTCCGCGGCTGTGGCGGTTATTGTGGTTTTGCGTTTCTTTCTGCTTCAAAGTCCCAGATAAGTTTGGTCAGCTCCGGCACCAGTTTTTTGGCCCTATCTATGTCTACTCCCTCATTCATAATCACTAATATAAACGGTTTTTCGGCCATCACGATTCCCGCGTCTGACCAAATATCCAAATCCGTCCCCACTTTATGAATCACCCGCGTACCGTCCGGCACTCCGGCGGGAATCCTCTCCTCGTAAATACTGCCCTGCAGCAAATCCAGTGTCTGTTGATTTTTCTCTTCATATATTTTCTGCCACATCGCCGCCACGTCTTCTGCGGTCGTCGTATTTTCGCCAAAATCGGTATTTTTCATTCCCAACCTCTCTATCTCTATCTCCATTTCCCTTCTCCCCACCATATTTGCCAGGACATAGGCAGCCGTATTATCGGAGTTCTTAGCCATATACGTCACCAGCTGCTTTACCGTCAATTTTGCTCCAGCATTCATAAATTCAATCGGCCCCGAACCGCTCTGCTTATCTGCGTCTTTCAACGCGTAAGTATCTTCTAATTTCAAATCTCCAATTTCTAATTTCCGGAACACTGCCGCCAAAATCGGCACTTTCATGATCGACGCCGCTGGCATTTCTACCCGCTGATTAAACCCGTAGTTCTCCCCCGTTTTCAACCGGTACACTCCCACCGCGTATTCCCCGCTCAACCCCTCCACTCTTTTCCTCAGTTTATCCGCAGTTTTTAGCCATTATTATATATTTTCGCTTTAATATTTTGAAGCTCCTGCTCCAAAGTTTCGTCTTGTTCAACTTCCCGGCTGATTTTTTCGTAGGCATGCATGGCTGTTGAATGGTCTCTTCCTCCCAGTTGGTCGCCTATTCCCGGAAAAGAGGCTCGGAGCTCTTCTCGCATCAGATACATGGCCACCTGGCGTGGCCTAACAATATCTTTTCTCCTCGACCGATTCACAAGTTCCTGATGGTTAACGTTATAAAAATCAGCTACGGCTTCAAGTACCTGCTTAAACCCAATCCCCTTTTTTCTGCCAGAGTGAATAATGTCAGAGAGAGTTTTTTTCACATAGCCCAATGTGGGCTCGGCGTTTTTTAGCTCACAGGTGACAATTATGCGGCTTAAGGCCCCCTCGAGCTCTCTGATGTTATGCTGGATGTTCGAGGCTATATAGTTGAGGGCTTCATTTTCAATTTCGAAATCTTTTTGGGCGGCTTTATGCTGTAATATGGCAATTCTGGTCTCAAGATCTGGTCGCGATACGTCGGCGATCATTCCTCCTTCAAAACGGGACCGGAGACGATCTTCCAGAGTCGCGATGGCTTTCGGCGGACGGTCGCTTGACAATATAATCTGCTTGTTTAGCTGGTAAAGAGTGTTGAAAATATGGAAAAATTCTTCCTGAGTCTTTTCTTTTCCGGCAATAAACTGAATGTCATCAATAATAAGGAGATCGGTGTTGAGGTATGATTTTTTGAATTCACGGGCCTGCTGGTTTTTCACCATATCAATATAACGGTTAGTGAAAAATTCAGCGGTAGAATAGATTATCCTTTTTTTTGGGTCTTGGGTGAGAATTGAATTGGCGACTGACTGAAGAAGATGGGTTTTCCCAAGTCCGACACCTCCATAAATGAAGAGAGGGTTGTATGTTCGGCCGGAATTTCTCGAGACTGCGAGACAGGCCGCGTGAGCAAGTTCATTGTTCGAACCAACAATGAAATTTTCAAAAGTGTAGCGATGGTTGAGGCCGATATGGCCTCCTTCAGCTTGCTGGAAAGATGTTTCTGTGTTTCGCAGGTCAATAAGGCTTTCTTCGCCCCCGGAAAGAACTGAATCAACTTCTTTTTTCTGAGAGCGAGGCACTCCCTGCATATTTTTTGCTGAAACAACGCAACGGACTTTTCGGATGTTTTCCCGGAAATTTCTAAGAGCTTTCAGGATAAACTGATTATATTTGTTTTCCAGCCATTCCTTGGCAAAGCCGTTGGGGACGCTTACGATCACGGCGTCATCTTTAAATTCAATTATGGAAGTATTTCTAAACCAAGTAGTGAAACTAGCTGGAGAAACAGCCAGTTCAACTTCCCCTAGGACAGCCTGCCAAATTTCATTGTTGGTCATTGTTTAATATATTGAGTTCCCTAATTATAGCACAAAGGAAATCGGGAAGATGTGAGATCTGTTGATAATAATGTTGATAACCTGTTGAAATGGTAGCGGAGAGGGGTGAAAAAATCAAGATATTTAACGAATGCGTTGACCAAAGTGTTTTTTGCTGGTAAACTTTCAAGAGTTAATAAGAACTTATAAGACGAAAAAGATGAAGAGGACATATCAGCCAAAAAAGAAGAAAAGAGTGAGAAGGCATGGTTTTCGAAAAAGAATGCGGACCAAAGATGGTCGGGCAGTTTTGGCGCGGAGGCGCAAAAAAGGCCGGAAGAAATTAAGTGTTTAAAAATGCTGCCAGCCAAATTCAGATTGAAAAATAAGAAGGATTTCAACAATGTTTTTCAGCGAGGAAAGACGGTGTCTGACGAAGCTCTTGTGATGAAACACAAAAAAACCGAGGGCAGTATGCTTCAAATTGGTTTTTCTGTCGGTTTAAAGCTTTCTAAGAAGTCATCAGAAAGAAACCGGGTGAAGAGATGGATGCGGGAGGCAGTCAGACAACTTCTGGGCAAGATAAAAACGGGCCGTCAAATTATTTTTTTGATTAATTCTAAGTTTCCATACGAGCAGATAAACTACGAACTTGTTAGGAAAAAAACAGAAGATCTGCTTATGCGGGCTAAGCTAATTAAATGAGCCAAGTCTTTCATTCTTTAGTATTCCAGCCAATCTATAATGCGCTGATATTGCTATATAATATCATCCCGGGCCATGATTTGGGCGTGGCTATCATCTTGCTGACCGTTGTTGTCCGTCTGTTGCTTTACCCTATCTCGAAAAAGCAGATAGAATCTCAGAAAAAACTTCAAGACCTTCAGCCGGAAATCAAAAAACTGCAAGACAAATATAAGGGTGACAAAGAAAAGCAGGGGCGGGCCCTAATGGATTTCTACAAGGAAAAGAAGGTCAATCCCGCTTCCGGCTGTCTCCCGCTGGTTGTCCAGATAGTTTTTTTCATTGCTCTCTATCAGGCATTTATCGCGGGAATCAATTTCAATTCGGCCTGCAGCGATCTTTATAAATCGGTCGCCTGTCCGGACAGTATTAATGTGAACTTTTTCGGAATATTGGACCTTGCAAAGCCAAATATTGTCCTGGCAATTATCGCCGCGGCCGGACAGTTTATACAGACTAAAATGATGATGACCAAAAATCCCGTTCCGGCAAAGAAGGGCGATTTCTCGTCAATTATGACCCAGCAAATGCTTTATCTTGGCCCTCTGCTCACCCTTTTTATCGGGATGAGATTTCCGGCCGGCTTGGCTCTTTATTGGGTGGTGAATACTCTCTTCGCGATAGTTCAGCAGTATCTGACGATGAAAAAATCGGAATTGGCAACCAGCGATAATAAGTAGCTTTTGATAAAATTATGGCGAAACCGGAAAACATAGAAATGCTCAAGAAGCTTGTCGAAGAAACGCTTGGGAAAATGACTTTTTCCGATTTTTCGCTGGATGTTCGGGATGAAGCAGGATCGGATGGAGAAAATATAGTTTTCAACATAAGCTCTCGGGAGTCAGATCTTCTCATTGGCCAATACGGAGTGAATCTTCGGGCTCTCCAGCACATTATCCGGGCAATAGCCCGGAAAAAAACCGATGAGAAGCTGAAATTTTCGGTGGATGTCAATGATTATAACAGAAGCAAAATCGGAACTCTCGAGGATTTGGCAAAAAATATGGCCCGGCAAGCCACAAATGATAAGCGCCCGGTGGTTTTGAGGCCAATGACCGCCTATGAGCGGAGAATTATCCATTTAGCTCTTGCGGAGAATGACCAAGTGCAGACAGAAAGTATCGGAGAAGGAGAAGAAAGGAAGGTCGTTATCAAACCGGTGGGAAATATCGAGAGCGAATAATGCAAAATTAAAAAATCAAAATGAAAAATGACATTGTAAAATGCTAAAATTTAGAACATTTTTACAGTTTAAATTGCAATTTTGATTTTTGACTTTTGTATTTTACATTATTTATGTCTCTTCCTCGGCGCATTGCTTATAATGCTATTTTCACATCAGCTGCCAAAATTCTTGGCACAATTTTATCGCTGGTCAGCATAGGATTCATCACCCGCTATTTGGGCAGGGAGGGGTTTGGAGATTATTCTACGGTTCTCGCTTTCTTCGCTTTTTTCTCAGCCATTGCCGATCTTGGACTTTATGTCATTTCAACAAGGGAAATATCCAGGCCGGAAAGCGATGAGAAGAAGATTCTCGGAAATGTTTTTGCCATCCGGATCGCCGTTTCTTTTTTCATCCTTCTCGTCTCTCCCCTTCTCATTCTTTTTTTCCCCTACTCCGGGGATGTGAAGGTAGGGGTGGTAATCGCTGCCTCGGCCTATTTTTTCGCTTCGGGATACTCAGTCCTTATTGGTCTTTTCCAGAAGAGGCTGGGCATGGACAAGGTGGCTATCGGGGAATTTGTTGGAAAAATGGTTCAGCTTGCCATAGTCGTGATAGCAGTCAAAAGCAATTTTGGATTTTTGGCGATCACGAGTTCTCTTCTTTTTAATATGCTGGCGAGTTTTTTCGTCGTATATCTTTTTTCGAAAAAATATATCACCTTTTCCCTCCGTTTCGACTGGCAGGCTTGGAAAAAATTCTTGAAGGAATCATATCCTGTCGGGGTCTCAGCGATTATCGTGTTTGCCTATTTTAAGCTGGATACGATCATCCTCTCAATTCTCAAAACAAACGCGGATGTGGGGATTTATAATGCGGCCTATAAAGTGGTCGAAAACGTGGCTTTTTTCCCAGCAATGTTTGTGGGTCTTGTCATGCCGATAATGTCCCGCTACATTTTTCACGAACGGGAGAAATTTGAAAAAGTAGCTGACAAAACCTTCAAAGTTTTTTTAGTTCTGGTTGTGCCTCTTCTGGTCGGCATGATTTTTTTTGCCAAAAATATCATCGGACTAATCGGCGGAGCGGGCTATGAAGATTCAGTGCTGGTTCTCAAAATATTGGCCTTTGCTATGGCGTTTATATTTTTTGGAAGCTTCTTTACGAATGTGATAATCGCCGGAAATCAGCAACGAAAATTGATTGCCATTTTGCTTTTCTGCGCGGTTTTCAATATTACGCTTAACTTGTATATGATACCCCGGTTTTCCTATAAAGGCGCGGCGGTCACATCGAGTCTTACGGAGTTTTTGGTCGCTGTTCTTTCGGGAGCGGCCTGCTGGAGATTGCTAAAGTACACGCCTTCTTTTGAAAAATCTTTTGCCATTATTTTTTCGGGCATTGCGATGGGAGGATTTTTATATATTTTTTCGAATCTCCATTTTTTAGTGCGGGCGGTGGCGGGAGCAGCTCTCTATTTTGTGCTGCTTTGGGTTTTCCGGGCGGTCAGCACCAATGAAGTTCTAAGTCTCATTAGCCGGAAAGGGCCGGAGATGAGGGAATACGAACCGTTGGCTTAGCTAATATTCAATAAAATGCTCCTTACGATTCAAATTGTAAACTACAACAGCCGCGACAATCTTCATGCCTGCCTTCGTTCGATACGAGAAAATATTCCCGAACAAATAAACCTTCAGATCATAGTCATCAACAATGACAAAGAGAAGCTGGAAGTATATTCAGAAGAATCCAGAGTCGAATTAATCGAGAAAAATGAGAATATAGGATTCGGGAAAGCTCATAATATCGGATCTCAGGCGGCAAAAGGAAAGTATGTCTTGTTTCTCAACCCGGACACGAAACTTTTTCCATCAGCGGTAGAAAAACTTCTAAGCGTTTTTTCAAAAGATGAAAAAATCGGCATAGTTGGCCCGGTTCATATGGGAGAAAATGATATTTCGGAAGAAGAATATTTTGGTTGGCAAAGGACGCCGCTTTCGGTAATCAGAGCAAAAATATGGAGGAAAAGACAGCCAATTCCAAACGATGTTTTTGAAACGGATTGGGTAAGCGGCGGGGCACTGATGGCAAAAAAAGATTTATTTTTGGATCTTGGCGGATTTGACGGGAATTATTTCATGTATTTTGAGGATGTGGACCTCTGTCTTCAGGCCAAGAAGAAAGGATGGAAAATAGTCGTCCACCCGGAAGCTAAAATATTTCACAAAAGCGGACAAAGTTTTTCCTGCAATCGAAAGAAAAAAAAATACTACTACGATTCGCAGGCTTACTATATAAAAAAGAATTTCGGGCCTTTTTGGTCCTGGTTTGTGAAAATATTACGTTTTCCCCTGTATGTTCGGAATGTATATTGCAAGAGGTAATGAAAAAATATATTTTTTTAGGCATCGTTGCTCTTCTCCCCCTCCAGTTCGCGCTTAACGCGGGCAGCAGTGTTGACTTGGTTACGACTCGTTTGCTGGTCCCGGCAATTTTATTGCTATGGCTTTTGGACGGATTTTCCAGAAAAAATATTTGGGTGGCAAACAAGGCGGAAACTTGGCTGATTATATTGTTTTTATTTTTGCCCGCGTTTTCTCTGTGGATCGGATTGGATCCGGGGAAGGGCGTGAGGAAAATCCTGTATCTTTTCTCAATTTTTCCGATATACTTTGTGGCGGCGGATTTTGCCCGGGATGAAAAATTTCGTGCCGGGATAGTCAAAGCAATTTGGGCGAGCGGAGCGTTGGCGGCCGCGGTTGGAATCGGGCAATTTCTGCTCCCCTTTTTGGTCGGCCTCGATCCGACGCTTGCCGCTTGGCGAAAAATAACCCCGTTTTTTTTGGGGAGTTCTTTTGGCAAGTTAGTCACGGACAATCCAAGCTGGCTGGTGAATATTTCCGGTGAAACCTGGATGCGGGCTTTTGGCTTTTTCCCCGATCCGCATACGTTTTCTTTCTTTGTGAGCTTGTGTTTTTTCGCCGGTCTGGGATACTTTGCTTGGGAAAGGAATAGGAAATGGAAAATAGTGGCGGGCGTTTCTGTCGCTCTCATGTTTTTTGCGATAGTGCTTTCATTTTCAAGGGGGGCGTATCTTGGCGTGATAATCGGAGGGCTGTTTTTCCTTGCCGTGTTGCTGCACGGATCAAGGAGTGCGGGAAGGGTCGTGGTGATAGGAGCTGTTTCTTTTTTTCTGGCGGCCATTTTTTTTCAGGGGACATTTCAAAACCGGCTCGTGTCCGCGTTTGATCTCAAGGAAGGATCAAACGCTGAGCGAATGAAAAATTGGCAGCAGGCAATAAGTGTGGTCAGGGAATATCCTCTTTTTGGGATCGGATTGGGGAATTATTCATCATATGTAGATCCGGCTTCGGGGGAACGTTCTTCAATTTACGCCCACAATACTTTGCTGGATATTTCTTCGGAAACGGGAATCATAAACGGGTTTGTATTCTTAGCTTTGATATTGGCTAGTTTTTGGCGGAACGCCGACTCAAAAAATATGCTGAATCTCGGGTTAGCTTCAGGGTTGGTATATTTTCTCGTTCATGGCATTTTTGACACGGCGATTTGGTCGCCGCAAGTGATGGTGATCTTGCTGGTTATATTGGCGGTGGGATTACACAAAAATAATGAAAAGTTCAAATATCCCGCCGACGCTAAATCTTTGGCGGGCAAGCAAAATTCAAAATGACAATTCAAAATTTCAAATTGATAAAAGCAAATATTCAGGAGGTTTTAATTTTGGCTGTTTTGTTTCTTCTGCCTTTTTATTTCATAAAGCTTAAATATGGCTGGGTTTCTTTGAATTTGATTGAAATTTTGATAATAGCGCTTTTTTTTGTTTGGTTTTTTAATAAAGATAAAAAATTCTCAATTCTCAATTCTCAATTCTCAATTCCTGCTGGATTAATCCTACTTGGTGTCGCATCCTCAATTCTGGTAAACAAAAACTACTATATTGGGCTTGGCATCCTCAAGGGCTGGTTTATCCTTCCGATAATTTTTGCGGTGATTTTATATAATAATCTCAAAAAAGATGAAAAGCTGCTGGAAAAAATATTCATTGCTCTTTTCGCTTCCGGCGTATTTGTTGCGGCAGAGGGAATATATTTTTGGTTTTCAGGACTTCTGACATACGACGGGCGCCTGCGAATATTTTTTGATTCGCCTAATCAGCTGGCGATGTTTCTTGCGCCGGCGTTTCTGATCGGAATATTACAGCTTGGCAAAAGCTTGGCTTTGATGAATTGTTCCGGCTTAGACGGGACAAGAGAAAAGCCGATCTTTGGAAAAAAGGCCGAGCTTTGGAAAAAAGTTCTTGCAATCGCTGGGATGTTATTTATTTCATTCAGCTTATATCTCACAAAATCATATGGAGCATGGCTCGCGACTGGCTTGACGCTTGTTGCCGTATTTTGGCTTAAATATAGGGAAAAATGGTCAAAAAAATATCTTTCTATAATTATTATATTATGCATAATTCTTATATCTCTGGCTGGCTTTGGGAAATTTGAAAACATAAAAAAACTTGGCGATCGCTCCTCGCTGGCGTCGCGAGAGATGATCTGGAAATCAGCCGGGCTGATGATCGAGAGGAATCCTGTTTTTGGAATCGGGCCGGGAAATTTTCAAAAGACCTATCTCGAATACCAAAAATATTTTCCACCTTATCTCGAGTGGGCGGTGCCCCAGCCGCACAATTTATATCTCGCTTTTTGGCTTGAGTCAGGGCTGTCAGGCCTCATCGGATTTATTTGGCTATTGGTTTTATTTTTCCGCGACAACAAAAAAGCCCGTGAATATAATCTTGAAACGGGCTTGCTGTGCCTCGCGATAATTCTCTATTTTCTTATTCACGGACTTGTTGACACGACATATTGGAGAAACGATATGGCGGTGATTTTTTGGGCGGTGATTGTGGCGAATTTATATATTTCGAAACAATCCGATAAAGTTGATTAGCCAATTATTTTCTATAAATTAAATATCCGATTTCGCCGGATGTTTCCAGCGCGGCTGATGGGGCAACATACTAAAGCATAAGCACACTATACTTTTGTGATACTATTCGTTAAGTATATTTTTATTTTTCCAACATCCACTTCCAAATCGGCATAACCGTTATAGTTTTGCCATTTTCTTTCATAGCAGACTCTTCTTCGTGTGTCAGGATGAGTCCCTTCTCCAGCTTGTAGGTTTCCATCGCTTCTCTCAACCCTGCCAGCTCTCTTTTCTTTGTTTCCGCGGGAGCGATTGTTTGAGCCACTTGTATCGCTTCTTCAATCTTTCCATATTCGCGCACGACAAAGTCGCACTCCCTTTTGCCGCGGTGATAATAAACTTCCTTTTTTCTCCTCTTTAGTTCCAAAAAAACCGCGTTTTCCAAAATCTTCCCGGCGTTGCCGGAGAATTTGAAAGATACGGCATTAACAACGCCCGTGTCAATCGCGTAGACTTTTCTGTCGTTGACTATTTGCTTTTTCACGGAATAATCGAACTTGGGAATCGCGAAAAAAAGATAAGCCTCTTCCATAAAATCAATATAATTTTTCACCGTGGTAACGCTTTTAACTCCCAGAACATCGCGAACTTTGTGAAAACTGATCGGGGAGGAAATATTGGAAAGAAGAAAAAGCGCCGTCTCTCTGAAAGATTTTGTCTCTCTGATCCCGAATCTGACAAGCAGGTCTTTTATGAGAATATCCTGATACAGCTGTTTGAGCTCCTCGATGTTTTCGCTGATAACAATTTCGGGAAAACCGCCGAGCCGAAGATATTCGTTGAATTGCTTCAGTATTGTTATTTTTTCCTTCGTATCCAATGTGTTTTTCGCCGCTAAATTGTGGTATGTCAGAAATTCCGCGAAGCTAAAAGGAAAAAGTTCGAGTTTCAAGTGCCTTCCCGACAATGTGGTCGCGAGCTCGGAACTTAATATCTTAGCATTGCTGCCGGTGATAAAAAGCTTCTTTCCGTCTTCAAAAAGTCTCCGGGCAAACTTTTCCCAGCCAAAAATATTCTGGATCTCGTCGAAAAGAAAGGCCCTTTGTTCTCCGTGGAGTTCGAGAAAAACTTCGTAGAGCTTGTTGAAATCGCGAAAAGTGAAATCCAAGAACCGTTCGTCTTCAAAATTAAGATAATGATAGGATTCGAAAGTTTGCGCGATCTCCTTGAGAAGCGTTGATTTCCCGCTGCGTCTTATGCCGCTGATGACGGAAATTTTCCTGGTTTTCAAAAAATTAGAGGGGATATCCCGCTTAATTATGCTCATCTTTTTCTCAAAAATTTTCCTCTGCTCGATCACAGCCAGCTTTATGATGTTTTTGTCCATTAGCAATGTATGCTATTTAGGATTATTGAACATTTCAAATGTATAATATCTGAATTTATTTGTCAAATATTGTTGTTCGGAGTTGTCTCTTTGGCAAGCCAACTATCACATAATAGTTGTGTAGCGAATAACACAGCTATTAGTATGTTTGCTTCTTGACTTCCCTATACCTTCTCCAAAGCCAGAATCCTAAACTGGCGAGGACAAGAATTATTCCGGCAGCGATGAGAATCCATTTGCCTGGCGCCGTGGAGTTATTTTCCGTGTCAGTTTGCACGATGCCGGCTTTTTCCATCAAAACCGGATCAAGTTTCGTCTCCCCTTTCACGCAATCCCGGGGGCAATTTTCGCTGTCCTCAATCGGTGTGTCGCACTTTCCATTCTCATTGCAGGTGGCTTTGGAAGCGAGATCAATCGTCAAAACCTTTTTCCCGAATGGGTCGTAGATGTCGGCGTATTTCCCGTTGGGGAAATATGGCATATCAATAGTGAGCTCTCCTTCAGTAAGATCGCTACACCCGCCGCTTATCTTTTCAGAGGCCATATCAAAGTGATCTTCACAGAGCGTAGAAGATAAATTATTGGCTACCGGAAAAAATCCCAGAGAATTCCCCACGAAAGATACGATTACTCCATTGGTTATTTTTCCTTTGTAAGAACTGTAATCTTTGCTATATGAACAGCTCCCCAATATAATCTCAAATTTCTTCACCTCAAGCTGCTTTTCATTTTTAAATATACTAACTTTAACTTCTCGTTCTGTTTGATAAGAAGGTGGAGCAATGTTTTCCGAGACCGCAGATACTCGAATGCTATAAATCAGAAAAAACAGTATGCCCATAGTAATGTCTAAAAAAGCTAAGTCTCTTTGTTTCAAAGTCATAAGCGTTACAAAAAATAGCTGTTTCCTCTTGTGTTTAATCTAGTATTCTATAATAATGGTCTCTTTAACTGGTGAGATTAAGTCGCCCAGCTCATTCCACGGACCTTTAGGCCATTGAATAGCCCAGTATTTTAAGATAAATGTGTTTACAGATCCGAATGTTGCGTTAGAATCACTTTTCATAATACTGCTACTGGAAGATCTATAAAATTCGGTTGTTGAGTATAAGCATCCGGGGACACATTCTTGGCTTAAATTCCGATTTTTCCATTTAGGACAATTTTTGTCGGGCGTGCAATTCAAAGTATATCCGAACGAGTTTTGGAAATAATTTCTATAATCTTTCCCTAAATTAGTATATTCGTCATCTAAATGTCCAAAAGAATGACCTATTTGTTCATGGGAGAAAACATTAGGCTGTATTAGCGCATCTTCGCAATATTGCGCAGACCCATTAATTATGGCTCTTGCTTTTTTGCCCGTCCCCGAAAAGATATAGCCGTAGCTTGAATATTTTGCTTCCGGGCAGTTTTCATCTTTTTCGTTCACATCTAATATTTTACTGCTCCAATATATCGCAAATTTTGAATCAAAATATGGAAGATTTTGCTCGGACTCGTTTTCAGCAATCTGCGCTGCAACTGGTGGTTCGATAATATGGGAACCATCCTCTTCCCAGTCAGATTGTGAAAACGGACATAGTTTATTTCTGACATTTGTGTCATTGCTTCGAACAAGAATGAAAATAAACTCTGCAGACGGATTGCCGCCAGAAAAGTGACAGGTGTTGTTTTCGCCACAAGATGTGCAGCCCTCAGTATTAAACGTTGGCTTCCCCGGGACTTGCGCATTCACTTTCGGAATGTTTAAACTATTTCCTAAAAAAGAAAATTTATCTTTCGTTTCCGCGCCGGCGGTTTCCGTATTCGGGCACGAATTTATATAAACCTTCGCCTGATTCGAATTTTTTTCCTGATATTTCGCTTCGACATACGGCGGGCTTTCAGATGATGATCCAAGCGAGGTCGTCACGGCCTGAACGAGGCCTTTCGCCACTTTGATTTGCGTTTCGTCGCTGGCTTTCCATTCAGCTTGCGCCGTTATATTCTCTTCGCTTGTTTCAGTCGAGCCGTCGCTTTTCTGGCAGGTGTATTTTGCGACGGCTTTGAGCTGTTTCGTTTTTCCTTTGTCGTCTTCAGAAAGCGTATCGAGGACAATATAAAATCCGGTTCCGTCTCCTTCCAGCTTGAAATCTTTTTCGTCGCATTGGATTTTGATTGAATCAAGCTTCCTGTCTTTCTGGTCGCATTTGGTTTCGGCCTTTTTCTCCCCGTCTTCGCTCGCAGTCTGGCTTTCGTTGCTGGCTATGTCAGCGCTGCCCTGGCAGTCAAACTGCCACCAGTTGGTGACTTTGTTGTATCCTGTCGCTTTGAGGATCGCGTCGACGACCAGCCAGGAGAAATGATAAAGTAAAAAGCCGGCGAGGACGGTGATAAACGTTTTTTTTGCGAGCTCCATCAAATTCTTGCTTCCGCTTGAGAACATATACAGTATTCCGGCGATGATGATGAAAACAGTCACGACGGCGACAATAATAATCCCGAGATAGTCAAAAATCCTTTTCATGCCCGATATGATGTCGCAGAGATTGCAATTGTCCTTGCAGGGGACAAGTTCGAGCGCATGAGCGCAAAAAGGCGACGCGAAGATAAGCGCGAAAAAAATCAATAAGAAGATTGTTTTCTTACTCTTGATCTGGCTCATGAATCAGATAATTATATAGACAGCTTGTGAAGTTTTCCATCACTCTTTGAGACAAAGAAGAGTGATTTTTCATCCGGGGAAAGGAAAGGGTTGAGGACGTCGTAGGAGCTGCCGATTTTCTCCGGATCAACCAGTCTCTCTTTTTTGCCGCTTGTTATGTCGATTTTCCAAAATGTATCTGAAGTCGTGACTTTTCCCTCTTGCCAGTCGTTGGGAAGAATGGCCGAATCCGGAATATCTCCGGGCATGGCGCAATATAAAGTTTTTGAATCAGACGACCAGGCGCATTTCGCCGCAAAGGTAGGAAAAACCAATGACTGAATCTCGCCTCCCTGCCGGCTCATAAGGAGAAGATCAATCTTATGGCCCCCTTTTTCATCTGAAGCGCTTAAAGCGGCCTGGTCTCCATTGGGGGACCAAAGAAGGTCAACTCCATAACGGTCCTTGAAAAGCTCTTTTTGGTTTTCTCCACCGAACGTCACAGAAGCTACAAAAGCAGCGGTAAAGGCATTGGGGCTGGGCCAGAAAGAAATATCGGATGAGCCTGGGATGGGGGCCATTTCAGCGCTGCGATAGCTCATTTCGGCAACCGTATGCCAGTTTTTGCCATCCGGATCAGCGACATTTACGGTTCGCTTTTTTGTTTTTGGATCATAGTGTTTATAGATAATCTTGTCTCCAAGATTGGACCAGGAAACTGAGTCAATATTTCCTTTGAGCACGGACACTTTTTTCCCGGAAATGTCAAAATAGAGAAATTTCGCCATGCCCGGCGCGGGTTCTGTTTTGATGATCGCCTTGTTTCTTGGCTTGTTCCAAGTGATTTTTTTGATATCTTCAAATTTTTCAGTGGAGAGAACCTTTTCCAATTTTCCGGAAAGGTCGAATTGGTTAAGCTGTCCGTTGCTCGCCAAAAAAGCGTAAAGAAAATTCCCGTCTGGCGAGAGAGTCGCGCCAAAAACGGGCTCATCAGAAATAGCTTGGATGGACGCGTTTTTTTCGGCTGTTTTTCCCGAAGAATCCGTTGCGTTGAGTTTCCCCTCCTCGCTGATCTTCGCGTTGTCCAAACCCTCCTCCTGGGAAGCCGGTTTTTTCAAAAGAAAATTATAGGCAAAAATGGCCCCAATCACGAGCACCAGAAGAAGAGTCGAAATGGCGAATATTTTTTTAGTCATATAGTTGAGAACAAAGCCTTTTTATTCATTTTGATAATAATCAATCAGCAAATTTCTGATCTCTTCATCGGGATTGCCTAGAATTTTATATTCTTCTCCCGAAGAAGTTTCTTCCGAAAGCAGATAAACTCGGCTACCAGATTTATCATAGGCGATAACAATTCCCGTCCCGCCGCAATTGTGTTCCGTGCATCCGAATAGAAGGAGGATTTCCCGGCCATCGTTCAGTACGATGTTTGATGCCGGTGTTGACACGGCCATTTTAGCGATTGAAAAATCAGACATCAGCTCTTTGGTTTGTCCGACTATGTTCGGGCTGTCCTTCAGAATATCATGGGAATATTGCTCCAATCTGTAGGGCTGGTACTTATTTTCCTGTTTCCTTTTTTCCCATTCAGAGGAAAAAGAAGAAGGCGGGAGCGGGATGGGCTGGTCGATTTCTTCCGGAGCCTTTTTTTCCTCGGGACGATTTGCGTTCTTTTTTGAGATGAAAAAAATCAAAGTCAGCGCAAGGGCGAATATCGTCAAGGAAATAAAAATAATTGAAAAATATTTTTTTGTTGCGCCACTCATATTTTTTTAGCGAGGCGATTATACCATTATGGATTATCTTTGGAAAGAGGCGAACAGACGACCGGGAAATTTCCAGTTTTTTCAGTTTCTATTTGACGGTGCACGGTTCATTTTTGTATGATTCGGATTTTCCCATGACACTGGGGATGTATTTTTTGGTTTCGTTGGGCATTGGCTGTCCCTTTTTGCCTAGTCCTGTTTTCAAAAAAGAATCCATGTTTCCCGTTCCCCAATTGTATGCTCCTAAAGCATTTTCCCAATTGCCGTATTTGCTGTACATCTGGGATAAATATTTGGTTCCTCCCATGATGTTTTGGTATGGATCAGCACTGTTCGTAACGCCAAGCCCGCTGGCTGTTCCTGGCATAAGCTGCATCAAGCCAAAAGCACCGGCAGGGCTTTTAGCATTGTAAATCCCCATGCTCTCCTGGTCGATAACGGCCTTTATTATGTATTCGGGCACTCCAAATTTTGCGGAAGCTTCCATGATGATATCGCAATATGAATTTACCCGTTCCTTGACCGATCCTTTGAGAGAAATGGCGTCATATTTTCCGCTAGTCGTTCCTGTCGCTACTGTCCCCGTTGGCGTTTCCGCGATGTTGATAGTGCAGGGAACTGTTTCGCCGAGGCTCACTTTCACGAGATTGGGGTTGATGGTGTAGAGGATTATCCAGGAAAGAAGCCCAAGGAAGAGACCCAGTATGGCGTAGTTGACGGTGTTCTTGGCGCTGGTCATCTTGGCCGTGTTTCCGATGGAGACAATATACTGGAAAGCGCCGATGCCCAGCATGAACATGGTCAGGATTCCGATGGTCGCGTAGCCGAAACAGATGATTTGCTGGATATAAGTGGATATGTCGCAAGTCCTCGAAGTAGCTCCGGGAATCATCTGCTGATTGGAATAGAGGTTTACTTCCGCGGAGAAAACAGGCCGGAGAATAAAAATACTCACAAAAAAAATAGCGAACGCCAGCAAAATTGTTTTTTTGTTTTTCATTTTTCCAATTCCAAAAATGTCTTGAAAAAATTCTTCGATTTCTGGGATAAAATTACCAACCGGTTCCTGATCCTCCTCCTCCGCTGCCGGTTCCCCCGGCATTTCCCGTGCCGGTACTCCCACTTTGCGAGCCTGGTGGTGAGCTGCTCTGATTTACTGCCCCCCCACAGAGATATTCTTGAAGGCCACGAGATCAGGATGGATTTTGGAAAGGATTATCCAGGAAAGAAGCCCAAGCACAAGGCCGAAAACGGCCGAACCAATCGTTTCCCGGGCGCTTTCCGCTTTGCCAATGTTCCCGGCGGCCATCAGATACTGGTAAGCTCCGATACAGAGCATAAACATGGCCAAAATTCCAATCGTCGCGTAGCCGAAACCGATTATATCTTTGACATACGGAATAAATTCCGATTGCTGACTGGAGGCTCCCGGAATTTTTTCCTGGTTTTGGTACTGATACTGAGCCAGAGCCGATGATCCGAAAAGAATAGCAATGCACAAGAAAGCGGAAACATTCAGAAATAATTTTCTAATTATTTTCATGGCCTGTGAACTTTTGAATTAGGGAATAAAGCCAAAAACTGGCAAAAAGCATGATAAGAACGGTGAGTGCCAAACGAAGATTATACATTACATAATGCGGCAGGTGGGTTCCGATGGCGGCCAGGAGCTGGGTCGGTTTACCCGAACTGATTATGTCAGTCACCGGTTCTTCGACGGTCGTGACGGTGATAGAGCGGTCGCTTTCGAGAGGACGCGGGACGATGTCCCAAGCGTTGAGCATAATATTCACTTCATCTTCTGACCAATATTTTCGCTTTCGGGAGCGACGAAAATCAAATCGTCTCCTTCAACTGTGAGCACATTGAGGTCTCCGTATGTTTCTTCAAAGCTTTCATCGCTGATGCTCAATCCTCCAAATTGCCAGTCAATGACGGTGTTTTCGTCTTCCGCGAGAAGATAATAGGGCACAAAATCAAGATAAAGGGAAACATTTGAGCCTGGAAAAGTTTCGAGCATATTGAGATTTTCCACAACCTGGTACGAATCCTTTGTTGAGCCGACTTTTACGTTTTCGGACTTGGGCCAGGCAGTAAGTTTGTCTGACGATCGGATGAGCGCTACCGGTTCTACAACCGTGATAAGCCGGCTAGATTTCACCGGCTCAAGTTTATCCTTTGGAGTCACGGTAACGGAAACCTCTTCAATCTGCTGCTCATTTTTGGTGATCGGGAAAAAAACGGTAGTGTTTGACCAGCCGTTGAAATATTCGGAAACATTCGTTGGCGTGTTGAGGGGATTTCCGTTCGTCTGCCAGGCAAATTCACTGTTGCTGGTATTGTAGCGATCACCGGAAATTTTGGCGGCAAGCATCTGGCCTTTGACAGCTGGGCAAAGAGCGGCATAGAGCCCCTCCGTGCAAATTTTGTCGGGGCTGCTGCTTCCGCTGTCAAAACCGGCTTTTTTGTCAGTGATAACCACTCGATATAGGTCAATTTTAACGCCATCCTTGTTTACGGGAATGATGACGCTCGATCTGCCGCGATTTGCTTCAACGCCGGAGGTTTGGGCAACCGTGGCCGTGACTTTGAAATAAATGATATTATCTGCGGAAGCCTCCAGAGCCTTTTCCTTTGGAGTGAAATTGAAATCGGTCAGTCCCAGTCCGGATGATTTGGAAGTCGTCGTGAAATTGTCGCTGATATCCAGGGCATCCCCCCAAGTGTCGGTTTTTGGGTCTCCCCTTTGGATTTGCCAGGTATAATAGAGAAAATTTGGATTGAGCTGGGTGTTGTCAAGGGAAGAAGAAACCGAGATTTTGTCAGCGTCAAGAATATTTCCATTCTCGTCAATATTTTCAGCGTTTGCATCGCTGGGGTCTGCCACGGGATTGTCGGGAGAAAAAGAAAGGGAAATCTTCAATTTAACATTGCTCTGTTCATTCGGAGACCTTGTCGCCATAAATCCATAATTGTAATCACCAGAATTGTCGCAAAGGTCGCCGTCCAAAAGCTTGGTTTTTGTCGGATCGCAGACATCGAGATAGCCCCACATAATCTTATAATAAGCGTTCTGCTCGTCAGTCGGGATCATGGAGGTTCCTTCAACGATGACTCCGACGCGATCGCCCGGTTGGTAAGTCCAGGTGAAATCCTGCTGACCGAGGCCAATGACATCGGCTTCGTCATTGAAGCCGTCGCCGTCCGTGTCGGGGTCAATCGGATCGGTTTTCCAGTATTGTTCTTCGCCAGTCGGAAATTTTCCGGAGCCGCTTTTGTAGCCAGGCGCGTTTTCCCATCGGTGCTTGCAATCCGTGCGGAAGTCCTGTCCTGAGGGATCCCCCCCGTAATCATTGGACGATCCGGAATATCCCTGATAGCCCAGGGGATCATAACTTGTTCCAAAATTATGTTCGAAGCACCTTGAATAGGAAGTATTGTCGCCGTATATGTTTCTCGCTTCTGCGGAGCCAACCGTAAAACTGCTTTCGTGGATAGCATCCCACTCTGCAACGCAGGCGCTATATTGGCTGTCGAGGCAACTTGCGAGCAGGCTTGTGTTTGTCGATTGAAGGGCACTGTAATCATAGCAACTTTCATAGGCTGCATCGTAGGAGCTGGGACAATAATTTGCGGCGCTGTCGTATTCTGAATAATCCGTATCCTCTGGGGCAGTAACAAGATAACAGCATTGGTTGTTTGAAGACAGAGTTGAGGAAAAAGTGATATTTGCTTGGCAATAGGTGCAATACTCGCCTGACTGGCTGGGCTGCATGGCGTAATAGCTGTTGAAACTGCTTTTTTCGGTATAAAGATTGCAGCTGCCCACAGAATGAGCCCCTTTGTCGTTGCAATAACCAGCGGCCGTGTTATAGGGCTCAAAATTATCGCTTTCTTCAGTCAATCCCCCGACACCGTCAGCTCCTCCCATTGGAGCCGCAGTCCTGCCTTCGTCATAGCTGTCGTCAATTGCCGGCCAGCCATCCCCGTCAGGGTCATCACTGGCGCTAGATGCGTAGTGTTGGCCGTCAAGGATGGGGTCATAATCCCCCCGGGACATGATTCTGGCGGCTTCCCTTTTTCCGGAGTCGACTGAATTGGTGGCGGTTTGGGATGTGCCGTCTTCAGTATGGATCAAATACCAGGTGTAATAGAGATTCTGCGGATCATTCTTGAAAAATTCCGGCATTGCATGAGCCGTCACTTTCTCGCCGGCTTTCGGATTAGTATTGTCGAAAAACAGTTCCACCTTGGGAGGCGTGGTCTTTCGCTGGGCTGTTCGCCAGACATTTTCATTGATTCCGTGATGTCATTTGTGCGGGTCAAGGTTTGGTTTATGGCGTTGTTTGTTTCTTCGGCCACGTTGACCGTGCACCCATCCCAGAGAGAGCAGGAAAAAGCCTCGGCTGTTTTCGGGCTGAACGAAACAAGATTCAGAAAAATAAAGACAGATGTTGTTATGGTGGAAATTAGTTTTCTGTTTTTTTTCATTTTCATATATTTAAAGCGCTTAAAAACCTCCAAAATTTATGTACCTTATTAGCATTATATCCAAGCCCAAGGAAATTAGCCACATTGCCGCGGCGGAATAATATAATGATCGGCTTTTTTGAACCACAAAACCGGAGAAAAGTGATGACCCCAAAACGAGAAAAATCATAGGCCACGGTCCCCTGATGGCAAGCAGAGTTTGAAAAAAGCTTTGCAGAAAAAGCGAGAATATCCCAAGCTTTTTTTCAAGTCCCAG
>Ga0076279_123_pt2 | contig 18421 bp, 26 predicted proteins | sample RifGroF2_FD_67941 | JGI IMG/M metagenome (GOLD analysis project Ga0076279, IMG submission 67941) | Parcubacteria (Moranbacteria) bacterium GW2011_GWF2_44_10
GGATTGATAAAAATAATCTAACTCAAGAAAATATTGACGCGCTTTCGAAAGGCATTGTGAACCTTGAAAAACATCTCGAAAACTTGAAAAAATTCGGTGTTCCAGAGGTTGTGGCGCTCAATATCTTTCCAAGTGACACCGAGAAAGAGATTAAACTTATAGAAAATACCGTTAAGAATATGGGAGCAAGAATTGCCCGCTCCGAAGTTTGGGGAAAAGGCGGAAAAGGAGGAAAAGAATTGGCAAAAAAAGTACTGGAAACGATAAAAAGCGAAAAAAGCAAATTTGCTCCGCTATATAGCGAAAAAAAATCTATTGATGATAAGATAAATATCATCGCGAAGGAAATATACGGCGCAAATAAAATAGTATATTCCCAAGAGGCCAAAAAGCAAATAAAAATGATTGAGCGTGAAAATCTCGAGAAAATTCCGATTTGCATCGCCAAAACGCAATATTCTCTTTCCGATGACCCCAAAAAACTGGGACGGCCGGAAAATTTCACTTTGAATGTGAGGGAAATGAAAATTTCCAACGGCGCCGGCTTCATCGTCGCCATCGCCGGCGATATCATGACTATGCCGGGTCTTCCCAAGTTCCCCGCGGCGGAAAGGATTGATGTGGACGGAAAAGGGAGGATAAAGGGGTTGTTTTAAACAACTTTTAATACATTCAAAAATTTTTTGATAAACCAGATTTCTAAAATGAAAGATATTTGAAATTTTTTATGTGAGAAACTTGACTTTCTAGCTATATGTTAATAGATTAATATATAGTCCTAACCTTCAATGAAAGGGGGTTGCCGTGGGAGAATTATTGTTCTTATCGAGCCGAAAGAGTTGTTTCCTTGCTCGCCATATCAGATTCTTTTGCCGAGTGTGTGGAAAAATTTCTTCTTCCGAAAAGGGTGTGATCAGGGGTGAAATCCAATTTTTTGTTCCAGTCTGCAGGAGTTGTCTCCTCGATGCTCCAGAGGATAAGATCCTGAAAGTCATCCGAACTGAAAACCCAACGATTTCCTCAGAAGAACTCCTCGGAGCGGCAACGGATTATTTCGGCTATATGAGAGAGTTCTCATTGCCATCGCATAGCTAAAAAAAAGTTGGTGAAATCGTTTGATTTGTTGAGCCGGACTGGGGGATCCGGCTTTTTCTTTCGGAGTAAAAATTCGTGGTAAAAATATAAAAACTCCCAACATCCGATGTCGAGAGTGATATTGCTCCATATGGTAGTGAATTTATTTTAAGGGATAACCAATCTTTTTGGAAAATTTGTCAGATTCTGGCAACTGGTTTTGGTGACAAGGACCATGTCTTCGAGTCTGATACCCCCGATGCCTGAATAATATAATCCCGGCTCGATCGTGATGACGTTCCCTGCTTCCAATATATCTTCGGAATGGGGCTTAAGACTTGGTTTTTCGTGAATGTCGAGTCCGACTCCATGGCCGAGGCCGTGAATAAATCCAGAGTCGCCAATATGATATCCGTTTTTTAAAATAACATTTGCCGAAATATCATAAATTTCTTTCGCACTCACTCCGGAGCGGATTTTTTTTATCGCCGCATTTTGCGCGCGCAAAACTGCCTCATACATTTTTTGGATTTCGGCCGAGGGTTTTCCTTTGACATAAGTCCGGGTCATATCGGAAAAATAACCGGAATTTCTATGGCGTGGAAAAATATCGCAAACAATCGGCTGATGCGGCCGGATCGGTCCGGATCCGCTGTGGTGGGGAATGGCGGTTTGCGCGCCGGTGGAAATGATCATCCCCAAAAGATCGAACATCCCTTTTTCAATCAAAGCTTTTTCGGCTTCCTGTTTCAAAAATTCGCTGGTTAGGATTTTATTCTGATAATAAATTCTATTTTTTCTTATCTTTGATCGGCGGAGGATATTTTCAATGATCCGAAAAGCCAATTTTGTGTGGGCGAGGCTTTCTTTGATATATTCAATTTCTTCTTTCGTTTTCATGGCTCTTTGCGGAAAAAAAGGAAAAGTGGGGGTGAGTTTCGCGCCATTCTTACGCAGAAAATCAGCCATATCGAGCGGAAAGTGGATGGGAACTTCGACTCTTTTTCCCATTAATCCGTATTTTTTGAAGATATAATAGGCGAGTTTGTTGCGGTCGCTAGTCTTATACCGTAATTTTTTCGCTTCCACGGAAAGAGGATTGAGCGGAACGGAGATTATTTTTGCCTTTTTGGGGATAATTCCAAAATCAACTTTATCAAGCAAGGCATATCTTTTCTCCTTGGTCTCTAAATAGAAAAAAGAGCTGGTGATCGGCGTTTTCACCGCGTATTGCATATCGGAGTCTTTCGTTGAGGCGAAAATTAATCGGGTTTTTTCCATATACAAATATTATCAGCAAAAATACATAATATGCAAATATACTTGAAAAAAATTGAAAGGTATCCTAGTATGCCGATACAAATAAAAAGGCAAGGAGGAAGCGCAGATATGGTTGATTTGCCCAAACCCGAAAGAAGAGCTCCATCTCACGATGAGATGACGGCAGTGGAGCTTCTGGAAGCGGTGAGAAGAGGTTGCATTATCCAAGGTGAGAAAAAATTCGTGAATCCCGGCAGGGAAACGTGGAGAGCCGCGGGTAATCTCCAAAAAAGAGGAGCCAAGCTGGGAACCCTGACGCGGCTCATGGAAGTTTATCGCGATATTGGGAAATACAAGAATCAGCCGACTCGTTCCCGCTTCCCGGGAGGTCTTCCGGTCAATATTCCGCTTCAGACGGCGATGCAAGGCGCTCAGGAAATCGAGGAAGAGTTGCTGGCCGATCTGGCCGCTAAGTAGAGCGAGGCTTGACGGGGCCCTCGACAAAAATTTGAGAAGCCAATGGCTTCAAAGTTTTTGCCCCGTCGCATTTCAGAACATCTTACATTCCAAGCATATTCAACTCGTAGGATTATCTGAAATGGGGAAACAGTTGACGCAAAATATAAAATGTTTATAATTGAGCCAATGAACGGATCGATAATCCGCCCCGCACCAGTTCGCTGCGGGATAAAAAACCAAAACATGAAGAAGGATGCCAAGAAGACAAACTTTTTGGCCGGTTTTGGTTTATCGAAAATTTCAGCAGCATAAAATAACTTCACATAAATTTTCTCTAAACCCGGACCGATCAAAGAATCGGTTTTTTTAAACTATTTTGTTGAAGAGGAGGGAAAACGGATGGGCAATAAGGAGGGTGTCGGCGGTAAGTTTGTTATTTTGGGAAACAGATTTTTCCCTGTTTCCGGACGGCCGGAGAAATGCTGCCTGATTTTATTGGATGGCTGGGAATTGAAGGTCAAGCCGATGACGGCTGAAATGATCTTGAGGCGCGGCTTGAGGCCCTGTTCGGAGGAGTGCGATGCAAGGTGCGAAATTGCCGTCGGCTAAAGCCCGGGGCCAGTCCAAAACGGACCGGCCCCGAATTTTTATTACGAACTAATAATACCCCGCAGCTTGCTGCGGCTGGGGAATTCAATAAAAGGCTTGACGATTTTTTTTGGCATGCTACAATCAAAATACTCAAATGAACATATCCTCGAACCAAAACCAATTTTCCTATTATTTTTTCTGGTTTACACGCCAGGCCGGTTTTGGTTTGAGTAGAATTTTAGCGAAAAAATAAATTCTTCCAAAAATTATAAGCAAACCAAAATCGGACAATGAGCCGGTTTTTTAGTTATTCCCCAAAAAGGAGGCAGGTCAATGGCTTCAGCTAGAGAAGAAATGGATGGGCTGATTAGAGAAATATTAAATCCGCCATCCGAGATCGAGGAGAAACAGCTTTTCAACCGAAATTACGAGCTGGCCCATGAGAAACTTTTGCCCCTCGTGGCAGAAGCGCCGCTGGTATATTTCAGCCTTCTCGAGGAGTATTGCCAGCAGGGAAAGATTCCCAAAGACCTCAGCAATGGGTCAGCCGGCTATTTTCCCCTAACGGTAGCTGTCCAGGGTATACCGGATTGGCGCATTGAGCAGCTTGCCCGGATGCTTCAGTGGCCTGAAGTGTATGGGCGTTTCGATTTCTCGGTTTTGTCGCCCCTGATAGACAGGATCGCGGAAATTCAAGATTCAAAGGCTGCTCCCCACCTGAAGAAGTGCATCAATCTGATCAAAACGAGCGCCCATGCAACCGATGCCGATGGAAGGTTGCGGCCGAGAGTAAAGTGGATAGTGACAAAAATCCGGCGGGCGATTGTCAGATGTGATGGCTTTAGGAAGAAGGCAGCCGAGCCCAAGCCGGATAGCTTTCTTTGGCAATCGGCTGGTCAATAGTTTCTTCTGGCGCCAACGCGCATCAAAAAATTCACGAAGCCCTCCCGACATCTACAAGACTTGGGAGGACTTTTCTTTTTGTGCTAGAATGTTTGCAGAGCGATTAATTCAAATCTATGGCAAAAAAAGCAAAAAATTTGGCATTTGCGGTGGATGTCGGCGGGACGAATCTAAGAGTGGCAATTGTCGATGATAAAGGGAAAATAATTGTAAAAAATGTTGTGAAAACGGTCCGTAAAGGAAAAAGTGGAAATGTTGTCGCGGAACAGGTCATTAGAGAAATAAAAAATATAGCTCCCAAAGCAAAGCTTTGGGAGTATATGAAGGGAATTGGAGTGAGTATAGCAGGCCCAATAGATTTGAAAAAAGGCAGGAGCGTCAATCCGCCGAATATGAATTTTAAGTTCGTGCCAATTGTTGCGCCACTGAAAAAAGAATTCAAATTACCGGTTCATCTGATAAATGATTGCAACGCGGGGGTGCTGGGAGAAAAATATTTCGGAGCGGAAAAAAAATACAATAACTTGGTTTATATTACCATATCTTCTGGAATTGGAGGTGGCGCGGTTGTAAATAATAACCTTTTGACAGGGAAGGACGGTAACGCGGCGGAAGTCGGGCATATGGCGGTTGATACGAAATATAATGTGGCCTGCACTTGCGGGAAGGGCCGGGGACATTGGGAAGCTTATGCTTCCGGGAACAATATCCCGAAATTCTTCAGAATTTTTAATGACTTGGAAACTAAGTTTCCAAGTGGGGCGAAGGATATCTTCGATGCAGCACGGAAGAAAGATAAAATCGCCCTGAAATTCATGGAAGAGTTGGGGAGAATAAACGGGCGGGGACTCTCGAATGTCATTGCGGCTTATGACCCGGAGATCGTTGTTTTAGGCGGCGCAGTGGCGCTCAACAATGGTGATTTATTGCTTAAATATGCTAAAAAAAATATCGATAAATTCTTGAAGTTGCCAAAAATAAAAATTTCTTCACTCGGAGAAAACACCCCGCTTTTGGGCGCATCGTCCATGGTTTTCGAATTGTCCTGTGGATAACTTTCTCTTGACTGATTCGGGAATATTTTATAGATTATCAAGGTATGCAATCTGCCATCGCGAAAAATTCTTTCCAGACTTTGCTCGCGCTTATGCTGCTACTCGTCGTAGTGCGTTTTTCGTTGGGCAGAGTGTTTTATAAGATCATCAACTAGAAATTTCGATAAAACACATAGAATCCTCCGCCCGGCGCAAAACATGAAGCGCCGATTTTTTATTTTAGGGAGGAGAAAGAGTCATGCCTGAAAATCCAGCGGGATTAGGACACGAAAAAGAACGGCTAGTTCATTTCAAAAAAATTTTTCCGGAATCCAAAAAATGCGGCAAATGTGGCGGCTATGAAGTCGGAGTAAAAAAGCATTGTCCACGTTGCATTGCCAAGGGAATCGTGGAGAGAATTCAAGAAACAGAGATACTATTTTATTGCATGGCATGTGGCTTTCGATGTCTTCCAGCTTCATACGAGACCTACTGGAAAACATCTCAAAGATTTGTTTGCCAATGCAATAACAGACTGGATTCCTGCGAGGTCAGCGAGTTGGCAATAACGAAAATTTTTTGATGCGCAACGGCGCAAAGGAGGCGTTCTATGGCTGATACAGCCAAAAATCCGCATCCGCAATGCTGCGGATGCAAGAACAATGCGGCTCTCGGGCTCGGATGCCGGTCCCAAACAGGGGTGGTGCCGGAAAAATGTCCGAATAACGAACAGAAAAAGCATGGCTCGTCCAGCTAATAATTTTCTGACGGCTGACCGGATCTCCATGATATTGCTGGGGGACAAGACGACTTTCATCGCTCTTGCCCCCTTTTTTTTTTGAAGCGTATTGACAGCATATTTATCATCAAGTAAAATTAGTGCAAGATGAAAAACAATTCAACGAAGAAATATATTGTGAAGATTTGGAAGAAGGCGCTGTTTATCGGCAGCTGTGATTTCTCGTTGAGTAAAGTATTCTAAACTTCAAACCACAACACTTCTCTAGAATATTTCACCCGCCGAGGAATCGATCCGAAGCGGGATTTTATTTTCAAGGAGGTAGTTCTTTATGGATGTTGCGTGTTCAGATCAGGCGGAAAAAGCCGAAGTGGTCTTTCGGCAGGTTACTGGCAAGAGGGGCATGGGAAGCGCCCTTCATCTGCCAAAGGGAAGCGACTATTCTATTGAGACTGTCAAGGGTCTCATGAGCGGCCTTGGGCTGAATCAGATTAAAATGGTTCCACCTGGTGTGCCGAGTCCCTGGCGCTTTGCCTGCAAGATCGCTCATTTTGGAGGAGATGTTCTTCAGGCAATGGAAACCCTTTCCGCTGATGCCCGTCTTTTTTACGACAAAGAGCTGTTTCCCGATAGCACAGTAATCGGAAAACAGCCACCCGGTTCAGAAAAGAATGTTTTTCAGCAGAACCCGCGCTAACCTCAAATAAATTCGGGGCCGGACGCCATCGCGTCCGCCCCGCAACCTCAAAATTGACAAATTTTTTATAATCAACAATAATATAAAATAATGAACCGAAGAACTTTTCCTCAAATTATTATTAGCATTATTATCCGGCCGCAGTTGCCCGGTGAGTTTTCGTTTTAAGAGACCAAGAACTTGAAATCGAAACTGGCCCGGCAACAAAGCCGGTTTTTTATTTTTCACATCGTGAAAACAAGGGAGGAAAAAGTGGAAGACAATAAATATTTTTATTGCGGGATGGCGGCTTTCGAGGGATGCCGGATAATTCGTGAACTGACCGAAGCGATTCTGGTTCTTCGGGGGATTGATACGGTCAATGCCATCATAGCCCAGATCGTAAGCAACAAAAAAGATCTGTCCATCGCTTTTGTTCTTCAAACGTTTGTAAAAAAACAAACAGATCGAGGCGAAAACATTCAAGGCAAAGAATTTTGCCAAATCATCAATTGTACCTTGCAAGAAAGCTGCGAGCAAAGGAAAGGAAGAAAGTTCATCGACCGAAAACCGCCAGGCATCGCGAAAGAAAGCGGAGGCATATTCGGTCCGGTATTGCCAAAAAGAATCGTCATCAATGGCAGCAATCTGCCAACGTGAGTTTTGAGAAAGAGGGGAAGGCCAGCGCGTCTTCCCCTTCTGTTTTTTTTGTGATAAGTTGGATAGGGAAATAAATAATTATTAAGCGAAAAATATGGCTTCATACAAAGATATGGCGCGTGATTTGGCAAAAAAAGCAGAAGTTCTTGGCGGCTACATAAAAGATCATGCGGTCACAACTGAAAAGCTTAGTGACCAGTTGGTTGAGTTGTCGAGAGATATCGAACGTTTTAGCGATCAGGTTGGAGAACTTGAGAAGCAAAAGCAGGACTAATTGTGTTTCGTAGACTTTGCAGACGTCCGAAGTCTGCAATGCCGCAATCGTAGGGTTAAACCGCTACGAATTGGCGGGGCGTAGTATATTGGTAGTACGCAAGGCTGGGGGTCTTGTAGGCCGGGTTCGATTCCCGGCGCCCCGAAAATGATTACATTTTATGTTATTTTTGGGGCTATTCTTCTATTCATTGCAATCTGGGTAGTTTTTTTGTACTCTTTCACAGGAGGGCTTGTGGAAACTTTTCTCCATGGAGAGGCACCCTTTGTCCCTACAAAATCAGCGCATCTGCCGGAAATTGCCAAACGCATGAGTCTTGATGAAAAATCCATTCTTTATGACCTGGGGTGCGGAGACGCAAGAATCCTTGTCGCTTGCTATCGTTGCCAGCCCAAAGCCCGCTATATCGGGTATGAAAAAGACATTGTTCCGTATTTATGGGCAAAATTTCGATTGTGGCGCATGGGACTCCTGAAAGAAATAAAAGTTTATAGAAAAGATTTTTTCGAGGCGGATCTGTCGGATGCGACTCATGTCTTTTTATATCTTTCCACGAAACAAATGGAAAGTCTTGAAAAAAAATTTGGGAATGAAATCAAAAAAAATACGCGGGTACTTTCCTTATGCTTTAAGTTGCCCAATGCAGTTCCCTCAAAGTCCATTAGTTTGAAAGAAAAAAAAGAATTATATATTTATGAATATTCTTGCCAAAAAGCCTAGTTCTTGGACGAATAAAAATTAAAGCAAAAATTTATGCTTCGCGATCCATTTTACGATCCGGGAAAATCGTATGAAGAAAATTATGGAAAAGGACCGTTCGGCGCCTTTCGAAATCCGGAAAAATATCAAAACAAAGGCGAGCCCGAGTACGATTTCCTGGGAAACAAAGTATATTTGCCCTTTGGCATTCCGGCTGGTCCGCTGCTGAATGGTCGCTTTGTGAAGGCGGCGCTTGATAGCGGCTTTGACATCGCGGTCTACAAGACCGTTCGCACTGGTGCCTATCCCTGCAACGCTTTTCCAAATGTCGTGGCAGTGGATCTTGACGGTGATTTGACTTTGGAGCAAGCAAAAAAAGGGATAATTTCGAAAGGTGATTATGAGGCTCCGCTATCAATAACAAATTCTTTCGGCGTGCCTTCGACTGATCCGGAAATTTGGCAAAAGGACCTCGAGGAGGCGGTAAAATACGCAGGTGCCGGACAAGTCGTGGTCGGCAGTTTTCAGGGGACGAAGAAAGGAGATGGGAATGTCAATGCTTTCGTGGCGGATTTTGTTTTGGGCGCGCGGCTGGTGAAAGAAACGGGAGCGAAAATTCTTGAAGTGAATTTTTCCTGTCCCAATGAAGGGACGGCCCATCTTATGTGCTTTGACATTGGGATGGTGCGAAGAGTGAGTGAAGCGATCAAAAATGAAATTGGCAACACTCCGCTAATCATCAAAATCGCCTATTATGAAGACCAGGAAGCTCTGAAAAAATTAATTTCAGACGTAGGAAGCATAATCGACGGAATTTCCGCCATCAACACGATCGGCTCGGCAGTGCGGAAAAAAAACGGGGAGCAGGCCCTTCCCGGTGAAGGGCGGCTGGTGAGCGGCGTTTGCGGGCAGGCGATCAAATGGGCGGGGCTTGAAATGACCGGACGGCTACGGAATTTGCGCGATGAGTTAGGGATGAAATTCGCCATTGTCGGAGTCGGGGGAGTGTCAGGCGCTGAAGACTTCAAAAAATACCATGAGGCCGGGGCGGACGCGGTGATGAGTGCTACGGGAGCGATGTGGAATCCAATGCTAGCGCAGGAAATAAAAAAAGAATTATAAATTACTTTTTTGTAAATAAACAGAAAGCCGGAGAGAATATCTTTTCTTCGGTTTTTTGGAATTTTTTTCGCGAAAATTTCGTATTATGAAGATAGGATCCAAAAGAGGAGGATCTTATTTTGAGATAAAAAATCCGAGATTGCGAGGAGAATTGAAATATGTCTAGAGACGCAAAAGGAAGAAAAAGAGATTGGGCTGGATTAGATCCGAGAGCAGTGAAAGAAATTTTGGCAGATCTAATCTCCCAGCCGGATATTGTTGCGGCAGAAAAGTGCGGATCGGCCTGTCTGCAGCTGAATTATCGAAGGACGCATTTTCGGATCGATAGCCTGCCTCCTTCCATCGCCCGAAAAATTCCGGCTTTGGTCATCAAAGTTCGCGAGCTATCGCAAGTTCCTTTCTAGGCTCTGACTGCAGAGCCTCTAACCAGAAGCCTGGACCACTTGGGGAAGGGCTTTCTGTTTTTTATGAGATTTTTTGTTATTCTAAATTGGGTAGTAATTGGATTAGAATTAAGATTCGTTCCGATTCGCTATTAATTCGCTCAAATTAGCGAGTATTTCTTATGGACGTATTTTCTCACGGGCTTTGGGCGGGAGCGGGCGCCAGAGCTCTCAATTTGAAAAGAAAAAAGCCGCTCCGGGTCTGGCTCGCTATTGCTTGGGGATTGTTTCCGGATGTTTTTGCCTTTGCCTTGTCATTTATATACCTCAATTATTTCCGCATTACAGCCGGCGGAACGCCTTTTGCGATCCGTCCCGGAGAAATTGAACCTCCCGTCGGCGAGCAATCGTTCATTCTGCGCCTGACTCATCATCTTTATGACGCGAGCCACAGCTTGCTTGTTTTTCTCATTGTTTTCAGTCTGGTCGCCTGGTATTTTCGCCGTCCGGTCTGGGAAATGGGAGGCTGGTTTCTTCATATTCTCATGGACATTCCGACCCATTCCTTCGCTTTTTTTCCAACGCCCTTTCTTTGGCCCCTTTCGAACTTTATGGTCGATGGAACGCGCTGGGGAACGCGGATTTTCATGCTGACCAACTATTCTTTGCTGGCTGTCGCCTATACAGTGGTCTGGCTGGTCGACAAAAGCAGAAACAAGAAAAAATAGGCTTTGAAATTCCCCCGAATAATTTTTTGGAAAAAACATGGACAAAAAAATTTTTTTTATTGCAGCGGTGGTTGCTGCGCTTGCGGCGGTTATTATCTATAACCTCTATAGCATAGTTTCCCTCAAGCGAACGGTTGTCGTGAATAATCTGCCCGTCAAATGAAAAAAAAGATCCGATTACCCCGGTGCCTGTTTTTGGTTTGCCGCTGGAGCAGGCGGAGGAGCGCATCACAAAAAAGAAATTCGGGCAATATATCACTTCCCAAAATTCCCCGGTTCAGCCCGAGAAATTCCGGGGGTATCACACTGGAACGGATTTTGAAATTTTTTTGGAAGAGCTGAATGCCAACGTTCCGGTGCAGGCCATTTGCGATGGAAAAATCGCGCTCAAAAAAACCGCCACCGGATATGGAGGGATTTTGGTTGAAAATTGCGAACTGGATAACCAGCTCATTACGGTTATCTATGGCCATCTGAAACTGGCGAGCATTGCAAAAAAAGCCGGCGACACATTGGCAAAGGGGGAAGAAATCGGAATTCTGGGAAAAGCTTTCAGTGCGGAAACAAGCGGCGAGCGAAAACATTTGCATCTGGGGGTTCACAAGGGATCGGCAGTCGACATCCGAGGATATGTGCAAAAAGAAGCAGAGCTTGCAAATTGGCTTGACGCTGTTAGAAATATGTTTTTGTGAACGATGAGCTTAAATAAAAATGCAGAATTTCTTAGACGTTCTTGGACGTCCGACATCTAAAGATAAAGATATATTTTATCACAAAACCGGCCGCTTGACGCCTCCCCCAACTCCTACCAACATTCGATGTTGGTAAGTTAAAAAAACCGCCAGACCGGGGCCAAAAGCTGTGAAGCCTGTGGCGGGCTGGCGGCGGAAGTGAATCTGGGTATCCCATTTTCCGGAGGGAAGAGGGTCCGGGAAACTGGCGGCGGCGGTATTTTGCCGAGTCGCTGTTCGGCGACCGCCAGCTGGGCATCTTTTCTTCCCAGTTGGAATCCGGGGCTTTTTCAATATCAATAAAATACTGGGCGGGGATTCTTATCCCGCTTGCGCTGGTAAAAAAGCAGTGCGAATATTCCGCGGGACGTCTCATTATTGGCGGGCACTCGAGTCCATTGGGAATCTCTTGCCCATCAACGGTTATATAATGTCGGGGGTCGGTTTTTAATCCACTCCTTTTTTTTGCGGGAGCGTTTTTGTAATGAACCAACTGCTCGAGACCATGAGTGCCTCCGGCCAAAATTACGACTCCTTCGTTCATAATACACATCGCATTCCTCCCCTGAAGATTGTGAAACATAATTTAGCGGATTTCCGCTTTGCTCCCTGATTTTTAAACAGCTGTCTATTATATCACTTTTTCTCCCGCGTGTCAATTGGCACGAGAAATTGACTTTATATAAGACTTTTTCTAATCATAGTAAATTTCTTCTGGCGAAGCAAGGAATTTTGTGAGATAATGAAAACGTAATTTTTAGACTTATAAATTATTTACTATGACAGCAAAAATACTTGAATATCGCGAGGGGTTTCCAGTTGAGAAATCCGTATACTATGAAGAATATTCAAAAGAAGAAATCAAAAAAAAGAATCAGCAGGAATTAGAAGAGCAGCTGGAAATAGAAAAAAGACGATACCACGCGATTCAGGAACAGATTGACACTCGGCGGAGCAGCATAGAATTTTATCAGGGTCGTCCCGAGGACTCGGGAAAAAATCTCGATGCCAGTGAGATAGCCAGGCTGGAAAAAGAAAGGGATCTGCGCGCGGAAAATATCGTAAAAATTTGCAGTCGGCTTGGAATAGACAGGATCGACCTGCGGCCGGAGGCAATAAATGAGGATATTTTTAAAAAAGCCGTCTAATTTTTCAGAATCATTTATGTCCACAAAAAAAGTTTTCACGGCTGAACAGGCGAAAGTTGTCGGCGATCAGCTGGGGATTGACTGGACAAAGTTTGACGTTGAACAATTCCTAATGGGAATGGACGTTGAGCTTGAACACGGGACAGTTGATCCGAACACGAACGTTTCAAACGACGATCCCTTGACGACCGGAAAAATCGCTCTCGCCCATCTCAACGAATTTCCAGACTACTACACCCGCCTTTATGCCATGGAAGAAGAAGCGGAAAAAATTTGGGAGGGAAAACCTCGCACCACAAGCTGAAGAAATAACTTTGTATTCTTTTTGAAATATTGTGGTACGAGGCAAATAAGCTTCGCTAAAAAATAATTCACCCCAGTTAAATAATCCGCCTTTGGCGGATTCCCGCCCGGCGGGATTTAACGGGGTAAAAAATAATGGAGGAAAATATAAAAAGTGAAGCAAATCCCAAATATATTTGGGCAGTTTTAGCAGCAGTCGCGCTTGTTGCGGGACTGATTTTCATTTTCCAACAAAACCAAAAAGAAAAGCCGATCTCGCCGGCCAGGACCAAACCGGCAGGGATTGACAAGGAAAAAGTTGCGGAAATCAAGAAATTTTCATCCGACCAAGACTTCAAGGAATACATTACCAAAGCAAAAAACGCGTCCGGATCTTATGGCGGCCGGGGAGGAGCCGGCGGGCCGGGATGGATGGAAACGCAATCCCTGAAAAGCAGCGACGGGGTTGGCGCTCCCGGGGCGGCTGTGCCTGTGCCAGCCCGGGTTTCGGAAACGAATGTCCAAGTGGCGGGCATTGACGAGCCGGACGCGGTGAAAACCGACGGAAAAGAAATATTTTTTTCCGTTCCCCGTCCAGAAATCATGCCGATGGATGACACAGTTGGAAGATCGGACGAATCGCGGGAGCTTTGGCCTCTTTGGCAGACTGGCGGAACGAAAGCTATCAAAGCATATCCTCCGAATGATTTAGCGGTGGATTATAAAATAGACAAAAGCGGGGATCTGCTTCTCGCCGGCAAGACACTCATTGTTATCCCAACGCAGCGATATTATTGGGCGAAAGATGCCAACAAGATATACGGCTTTGACGTTTCGGACCCAAAAAATCCCAAAGAACTCTGGGACATTGAAATGAAAGAAGCCGTTTCCATTGCCGGCGCGAGGCTTTATAGGGGAAAAATATACCTCGCGACAAAAACTGATATCATTGATGAAAACAAATTCTGTGCTATGGAACCGCTCGTTGTCAAAGGCCGTCCTTTCAAGATAAGATGCAGCGAAATTTATCACCCCACCGCCATTGTTCCGGCCGAGGCGACTTATACGGCCATGATCGTGAATCCCGCGACCGGTGAAATTGAAAAGGACATTTCTTTTGTCGGGTCGAGCGACTATACCTCCTCGGTCGTGTATATGTCCGAAAATTCGCTCTATGTCAGCTACTATTATCCCGGCGACCAGGTGAAAATTCTCAACCTGTTTTTTTCCGAGAACAAAAATCTTGTCCCGGACTGGTTCACTGAAAAACTGGAAAAACTCGAGAGTTATGACATTTCAAATGCCGCGAAATCGACGGAAGTCTGGAATCTCATCGAGAGGTATCGAAGTTCACTTTCGCGCGACGAGAGCCTCAAGATGGAAAATGAAATAGAAAACAAAATGGTTGATTTTCTGAAAAAACACCGGCGGGAGCTCGACAGCACCGGAATCGTGAAAATCAAGACAGAGAGTCTCGGAATTGACACAATTGGAACTGTTCCCGGAAGACTTCTCAACCAATTCTCGCTTGATGAATACAAAGGGGACTTGCGCGCGGCCACCACAGTCGGGGAAAGCTTTTTTGGCTGGGGATTCGGCTCGGGGCGAACGAGCGAAACGGCGAATGACGTGTATATACTCGGGGACAATATGAAAATAGAGGGTTCGGTGATTGATCTTGGAAAAGGGGAGAGAATTTATTCCGTGCGGTTCATTGAAGACAAGGGATATGTCGTCACTTTCAGGCAAATTGATCCTTTCTATGTCCTGGATCTTTCCGACCCAATCAATCCGGAGAAGAAAGGAGAGCTCAAGATTCCGGGATACTCTTCATATCTTCATCCGATCACAAAAGACAAGATTCTGGGAATCGGGGAGGAAGCGGGCAAGGTCAAAATTTCTCTCTTTGATGTTCGAGATCCGGCTGATCCGACGGAAATCGCGAAATACAACCTTGACGAATACTATTCCTCTGTTTCAGAGACCCACCATGCCTTTCTCCTCGACGCGAAACATGAAATTTTCTTCCTGCCGGGGTCAAGAGGCGGATATATTTTCTCTTATGCCGGCGACAGCTTGAGCCTCGCGAAAACCGTTTCTGAAACAGCGGTGAAAAGGGCGCTGTATATCAATGATTTTTTGTATGTGATCGGGGAAAACAACCTGGTCGTCTTGGACGAGCGGAATTGGGAAAAAACGGGGGAGCTTGATCTATAGGCATTCTTTTCTTATAATGAGACGGTTTAAACTCGGCAATACCGAATAGTTTTATATTATCAATGCTAGATAAAAATAACTGCAGTGAAAAAACCGACGAAGAATTGGTCGCCTTGGCTCTCAAAGACCAGGATTTTTTTGCATGTCTTGTGGAAAAATACGAGCCGAAACTGATGCGGTATGTTCGGCGCATTTCAGCCGCTACGCAGGAAGACGCGGAAGACCTTTTGCAGGAGATTTTCGTGAAAGTATACCGCAATCTCAATGATTTCGACCCGGATCTGAAGTTTTCCTCCTGGATATACCGGATTGCCCACAACCAAGTGATCAGCCACTGGCGAAAGACTAAGGTCCGCCCGCAGGTACTAAAGTTTGAAGCTGACGAAGATTTTTTGAAGTTTATCGCGACTGACGAGAATTTGGCGCGTGACACGGAAAGGAAGTTTTCAGGCGAGGAAGTGCGGAAAATGCTTGAAAATCTCGATAAAAAATACAAAGAGGTGCTGGTCCTAAAATTTCTGGAAGGCAAAGACTACAAGGAAATTTCGGACATTTTGGAAAAACCTCTTGGAACGGTGGCCACGCTCATCAACCGGGCCAAAAAGCAATTTGCGAAAATTGTCGAGGAAAAGAATATAAAGTTTTGAATTTATATCCAAAAGCCCAACTTTATTATTTTCTGAGGTTGAGCTTTAGGAAAAATATTATGAGCAAGTTTTGCGACAAAGTGCTGTGCAAAATCAAAGAGGAGAAAATCGAGCCGAAGCCTAAATGGCATTTTCTTCTCAAGGATTATTTTGTATGGTTGGCTTTTGCCGTCTCGTTGATTGTCGGGGCGTTGGCTTTTTGCGTGGCTCTCTCGATCATCCTGGACAATGACTGGGACATCTATCGCTATTTGAGCTTGAGTCCCGCAAAACATATTCTCCTTTCCCTTCCGTATATCTGGATTTTTGCAATTCTCCTTTTTCTCGGACTGGCTTTATACAATTATAAACACACAAAAAGCGGATACAGGAGCGGAACGTTTGTCGTCTTGGGTTTGAGTGTTGTCGGAAGCGTTGTTTTGGGCTCGGTTTTTCACTCGCTCGGCATGGGCAGGAAAATTGACCGGATATTTTCTCAAAATATTCCCCTTTATCAAAATGTCCATTGCTGCTGCAATCGGAAGGATATCTGGACCCAGCCGGAAAAAGGGCTCTTGGGGGGAAGGATTTTGAACATCAGAAAAGAAGACGAATTTGACATTGAGGATTTTGGAGGAATCATCTGGCAAATCGAAAAAAACAACGAGACCTTGATCAGAGGCCCGGTATTGATCATTGAAAACGAGGAAGTCAAGCTTATTGGAGAGAAAAGAACCGAGAAAAGGTTTCGGGCGCGGGAGATCCGACCATGGGCCGGAAAATAGGATGAAAGATGAATTGGAAAAGAGCGTAGTAAAAAAGGAAGCTGGCCAGCTTCCTTTTTAGTTCAAAACTGAATATCGAAAATGTCTTAAAATTTAAGGAAAAAAAATGAGCAAAAAGATTATGATTCCGATCGGGGTAATTGCCTTGGTTTCGGCTGCCGGAGTAGCTTACGCGGCCTATGCCTATCAGGGCGACCCAGCGCAAAAAGGACCGAATTTTTCCGTCGAGAGGCACGAAGCGATGCAAAAAGCGTTTGAAAATAATGACTACAACGCCTGGAAAAGCCTCATGAACGGGCGAGGCCGGGTGACTGAGGCCATCAACGAGGGAAATTTCGCGAAGTTTTCCGAAATGCACCGCTTGATGCTCGATGGGAAATATGACGAAGCCAACCAGATTCGCGAGGAGCTCGGGTTGAGAGGGCAAAATCGAAATCAAACAAGAGATGGGGATCATAATTGCCCGGGCGGGGGAAAATATCTGAAATCAGGAAACGGCATAAGGGGAAATTCCCAAAGCTAAAAAATATTCTCAAAATAGTTATTTAGGACTCAAAAAACAACCTCCCGCGCAATGAAGGCGAGGTTGTTTTTTTATGATTTGACAAAAAATTTTGAAATTGCGAAGCTTCTGGCAAGGAGGGAATAATAATGAGAAAAAATAGCAGTAACTATTGGTTAGTCAAGCTAGATCAATTTCTTAGTTTGACACTTCTTAGACAGGCCCAAGAATTGTCCAGGGGGCTCGAGGAATTGCGTCGCAAGGATCCTTTATCATCAAGAGAAGCGGAGAAAGCCAAAAAGCTTATCGAACTACTGAAAGACCTCACCGATCCGCAGGCTGAAATCAAGGCCTCTCTCATTGCCAGCCTGCCCCGGGAGCGATGGACTAATTTCGGAGACGATACCTTGCATGAAGAGCAGACCGGCTGCTGACGTTGATGGATGCTGGGTGCCATCGCGAAAAAGACAGGCTAGTCCGCGGACTAGCCTGTATTTATTTTTTTCTATGCATAAAAAAGATATCTTTCCAAAATTAAGCTACTGGCATCGCTGAGAGCCTCGCTTTTTCACTCCAAACAGCAATCAACCGCTTTCTTGACGAGCTCGCCCAGTTTTCCCAGAAATCCCCCGCCTGCATCTCTTCGAGAAGTATTGCGGGCAAGCTTTTTTTCTGTGTCATGCACATTGATGGCTCCCTCGTCGATTTTTTTGATGTCGTCGGTCTTGATCAGATCCATATTTATTCCCCAGAATAGAGAGTAGCAATCGAAAGATTTTTCAAATAACTCAAGAGCCTCTTTCTGATTTCCGGCCTTGTGCTGTTTGGTTCCCACTTCCATGAGGCGCATTGAAGCGGCAAGGAGATGTTTGGAGATGCACCATTGTTCTCCCTCGGGATTTTTTACTATTTTTCGCAAGAGGTCGCCCCGCATAGCCCGCACTTCCTGCAGCATGTCATAATATTCCGGTTTTCCGGTCTTGGCGCCGGTAAAGAAGAAATGTTCTTCGATCGAAACCAGATTCATGATGGCGATTGACAAATCCTGGTCGGACGAAAGGTCCATCTTGTCGGCTTTTTTCATCTCGTCGACTTTCTCGATAAGTTCGTTGATTTTTTTGAGCTTGTCTTGATCGGACATATTTTTAGCACGTAAAATAAAGAATTATGCTGGCGATTATGAGTGGCAATATTCCCGCAACGATTTTTTGTCCCTTAAAATAAGAAATATCATTATTTCTTTTCCGAACATAGTTGTGGAAAATCACTCCCGCGGAAAATAAAACGGTTCCCAAAATTATCCCGAGTAAGAGTTTGTCTATTCCGCACAATTTGTTATAAGGATGGCCGATCATCCCTTTCCACCAAAGCGGAGCGACGATAATTGCGTAATAACCGGCGAAAATAAGGATTTTTCGTCCCATGAAGCGGATATTTTTCTTGTCCAGCCAATTGATCGTCCAGATAGACACGGAAACAGCAAGAGCGCCGATCCAGAGTCCGGAGATGGAGTCATCAATTCCGAGCC
>Ga0076279_128_pt1 | contig 16260 bp, 14 predicted proteins | sample RifGroF2_FD_67941 | JGI IMG/M metagenome (GOLD analysis project Ga0076279, IMG submission 67941) | Parcubacteria (Moranbacteria) bacterium GW2011_GWF2_44_10
AAATAATTATGACTCTTGAGGAAAAAGACGAAAATGAAAATATCATTCCTAATCAGCGGTTTGCGAGGCTTCAGGAGCTGGAAACAATCCGCTATGCCATGCCGCATCATGACGAGATGCAGAGTTTAGTTGGAGGCGAAGTGGCAAAGGCAGTCAAAAATATTGAAAGTCCAGAGCTTGATGCGGATGGTTTTTCAGAAATCGTGGAAATTGGGACTGGAAAGGGCTTCACGGCGGAAGAAATTCTCAAAGCCAATGCAAATGTCAAAATTATCGGTGCTGACAACGACGCGGGGATGATTCGCCAAGCGCAGGAAAATTTGGGACAATATATTAAGGAAGGTAGGATCGAGCTTCGCCAAGATGACGCGCTGAAATTTTTGAAAAAAATTCCGGATAATTCCGTTTCGATAGTCGCGTCTGGATTCACGATTCATAATTTCAGAAATGATTATAGAAGAGCGGTCCTAAAAGAAATTTATCGGGTTTTGAAACCTGGAGGTGAATTCATCACCGCGGACAAGATTATGCCGGATGACGAGGATATATTTCAAAAAGAGATCAAATACGCGAACGAACAGTTTCAAAATATTCCGGATGAAGAAAAAAGAAAAGAATGGATTAGGCATTACGAAGGGGATATGCAGCCTGGTGTTATCATGCGAGAGGGGGAACTCGTAAAAATGCTCCAAGAAATTGGATTCCGGGATGTTGAAGTTTCGCAGCGGCAGCATCTCGAAGCGCTTTTGACAGTTAAAAAATAAAAATCCAATATTATGTTCACAAAAACATTCAAAGAAATCTCAAAAAAAGATGTCGGAATTGCCGGCGGGAAAGGTGCATCGTTGGGAGAAATGACACAGGCGGGGATTTCGGTCCCGCCGGGATTTGTGATTATCATTGACGCCTTCGACCGTTTTTTGGAAGAAACGGATCTTGGAGTTGATATTGTTTCAATACTAAAAAAAATAAATTATAAGGATATGAGTTCGGTGGACAGAGCATCGCATGAAATCCGAGATATGATTCATGACGTTCCCATGCCGAAAGATCTCGCCAAATTATTTTTAGCCGAATTCAAAAAACTAAAAGCTCCGCACGTTGCGGTACGCAGCAGCGCAACGGCCGAAGATTCGGCGGTTGCTTCCTGGGCGGGCGAGCTCGAAACCTATCTCAACACTACCGAAAAAAATATTTTTGAAAACATCAAAAAATGCTGGTCGTCGCTTTTTACGCAAAGGGCCTTGTTCTACGCCTTTGAAAAAGGGGTATTTTCAAAAAAGCACCAGCAAAAAATTCGGGCTGGGACATCAAAAATCAAAGATTCCTATCCGGTGAGCGTCGCGGTAGTCGTTCAAAAAATGGTCCAGTCGGAAATTTCCGGAGTTTGTTTTACGGTGCATCCGGTGACGGAAGACAAAAACCAAATGGTGATTGAAGCTGGATATGGGCTGGGAGAAGCGATTGTGTCGGGCCAAATCACGCCGGACACATATGTGGTGAACAAAAGAGAATTTAGCAACATTGATATAAATTTTTCCGAACAATCAAGGATGATTATAAAAAAGAAAGGCGAAGGTGTAGAATGGAAGCCGGTTTCAAGAAAAAAACAAAATCAGCAGAAACTGACCAGTAAGCAAATTGTCGAATTAGCCAAACTTTGCGATAGAGTTGAAAAACATTATAAAAAACCTCAAGACATCGAATGGGCGCTCGAAAAGGGGAATTTCTACATTACGCAATCGCGGCCGATAACGACGTTAAACACTCGCAAATAAAGAGCGAATTAAAAGCGAATAGGAGCGAATTATTTGTTGAAGGTTATTTTCAGAAATAAGCAAGGTTAATGGGCGATTGATTCACGGGGCAGAAGTTTTCTTCTTGCGGTTTGTAGCCCAATAGGCCGAAAAATTTGAGAAATATAAATTTATCTTCGGGAGTATACAGGGTTAATTTTGGAGCGAAATCCGTTTGATTTTCATCTATTGCGCCAAGGATATCTCCATTGTCATTCGAGTTATTCTCATCATTTTCAACATCACTAGAATCTTCTTTGGAAGGGTCCTCTTTTTTTGAAGAATTATCCGGCGGAGAGATCCATCGCCATTCCTCGTTGGTTTTCACATAAGCCTCGCCTTCGGCGATTTTGTCTTTTGAATATTCAACTTCATCCGCGATTTTGTCGTCGGGGGAGATAAGGCGCACTTTCCCGGCTTTGTTGTTGAGAGAAAATCTGGACACTTCGCGGGTAATAGTTTTTATTTCACCCGGGCCTAGAGCTATTCCGTCGCTTAGCGGATGGTTATACACTTTTTCTTCCGCTCCCGTCGCAATTTTCCAGCCCTGAAGGTCAACTTTCTTTCCAGAACTGTTTTTGAGATCAATTGTTTCATTGTTCGAATCCGCTCCGGTGGGATTAGGCACAATTTTCACGATCTCGAGATCGGGCAGGGGATAATTTTTCACCGAGATTGTGAAGCTTTTCTCAATTGTTTGGGAATCATCGCTGACGGTCAGTGTCACAGTGTATTTTCCGGTGCCCTGATATTTGTGGGAAGTCTTCGCGAGATAGCTTTTCTTCCCGTCACCGAAATCCCAGATGTATTTGAGCTTCTTTGTTTCTTTGTCTTTGGCCTTGGCGGAAAATTCAGTAAAAAGATCTTTGAATGCTTTTTTTGGTTTTTTGATTTTCACCGACGGCTGGGAATCAAACTTGTTTGTCTCGCCGGGAGTGAGATATTTGCTCCATTTCCAGTTTTTTCCGTCGAAATTGTAAGAGGCATTTTTTTGGGATTTTTCATAGGAAGCGCTGGAAACGATTTTTCCTGCGGGGTTATATAAATAAACAGACTCCTTGGAATTGTTTAGCGAGATTTTTGATTCGGATTTATATAGCGCAAGATATCCTCCGGGTCCGATCTCCACATGCTCTTTGAAAACGTATTTCCCTGATTTCGAGTCGTCGCGAATCATCCAACCGTGCAAATCAACTGGGCCGCTTTCGCCATTGACTATTTCTATATACTCATCGGCCGACCCGTCCTTGGGATTGGCAAGGATTTCATTGATATATACATTTTCAGAGTCCGTTAAGCTTGCTTTTCCCGAGTCGGCAATACTTTCATCTTTGTTTCCAGCGCTCTCGGAAGAATCAAAAGTATTCTCATCTCCAGGAGTAAATTCGGATGTCCAGCGCCAATTTTCTCCGCCCAAGCTGAAAGAATAGTTCTTCCGGGTCTTTTCATATCGGATACTATCCAGTGCGTCATTTTTTGTATCTGCTTCTCGATTCAGAAGATATACCGTATCAGAATCATTGTTGAGATAAAAATTTCCCTTAAGAAAAAAATACTCTCCTGGTCCTATTGTTGAATTTTCCGGAAATTCCTTTTTATGACCGGATTCATCCATTATTTTCCAGCCGGAAACATCCACACAGCTTTCTCCGGTGTTTATGACTTCGACAAATTCTTCTCCACTGGCCGGATATGGAAAAATTTCATTGAGATTTATGTCTGGTGATTCCGAAACGCAAGAGCCCGATGCGTCCGAAAAAGCATCTTCAATATCTCCAACATCTTCAATATCTGCCGGTGATTCTCCGTCATCTAAATCCGAAAGTTCTTCATTGTTGCTTCCAGCAAAACTGCTGTTTTGAGGTGAGGGAGAGTTAGATATTGAAAAATCAGCTGCATTGTCATCCGTGTCTATGAAATTTGTTCTGCATAGGCTCTGATTACAGAATTTGCATAATCCACTGCTCCAAAGCCGACCTTATCTAAAAGTATTCCGTCTTTATCATACAAAAAGACGGTATTGTCGCCCGAAATATAGTAAGTAGAACCAGAATAAGGGAGATCGGCGAAAATTGCATCTTGGTAATTTGGATGGGCAACCAGAAAATATCCGTGTGCCTGAATGGTTCCCAGAAATTTAGTTGTGCTGATAAGAATGCTTTCCGAACTGCCTGTTTTGGTCTTTTTACTCAATTTATATCCTTCTAGATCAATCGGATCATCAGCGGGATTGAACAATTCGATAAATTCGTCATTGCTGAGCGCACCGGAGAGTTGGATTTCATTAATAACAATATGCGGCCCAGAATCGGCTTTAGCGGGATTTTCTAAAGCAAGAAAGCCAAGTGCACTTGTAGCTATCAGGCTAGCGATAAGAAACTTTTTCATAGGATTTTTATTAATAATTAATCCTGCGCGCATCCTAACAAAAAAGACCGTAATAAACTCGTATTACGGCAATAAAAGTTTTGTTTAAAGTGAATTTTCTATGACGTATTACTCATTTTTCGCGCAACGAAAACCGATATCAACATCCTTATAATCCTTTTGGTAGCCAATTCTTGAGGCAGGACGTTGATCGCTTTGGCCATCGGTATATGCCCCCCCTTTGAAAACTTTGAATCCTTTATTGAAATCTTGCTGGGAATATTTGTCATTTTCCGGATAAGCGTTGAAATCATCAGCTACCCATTCATAGACATTACCTGCCATATTCAAAGCTCCATAAGGACTGACGCCAAGTTCAGTGCCGACAGGCGCGGTGTATTTGTAACCGTCGCTTTCATCAAAGCCATATTCAGTGCCCATGCCGTGATTATCCTTGGCCGGATCCCATGCATTTCCCCAAGGCCAAATTCTTCCGTCTGGTCCGCGAGCGGCTTTTTCCCATTCGGCTTCAGTGGGCAATCTTTTCCCAAGCCATCGGCAAAAAGCCTCAGCATCATTCCAGTCAACTCCAACAACGGGAAGGCTCGGCGAATTGAGATTTTGATCGCTCCAAAGCGCGGGAGCAATATGGTTTCGTGCATCGACAAACATTTTATAGTCGCTGTTGGACACTTCTTTCTTATCGATATAAAAATTTCCAAGCATTATTTTTCGCTGGGGATATTCCGCCAGATAATCCTCCTTATCATAACCGCCGTCATTTTTTCGCCAGGCTTCAATGGCTTGTTTCTCGGTGCTTCCCATGAAAAATTCCCCGGCCGGAATCAATAGCATGTCACCTTGAGGCTTTAAATTCGAATTTTCCGCTATTTCGTTGACTAGATTTGATTTTTTAGCTATACCGTAATTTTTATTTTTATCTTTCAGAACAACCGTGCTAAAAATTATCAAAAAGACTAATAAGGACGGAATAACCAGTTTTTCTTTTTTGGACAATTTATTTCTTTTTCGTCGAGATGTTTCAAACTCATTTTTTTCTGTCTCTTTTTCCGCCTGATTTTTTTCAGACTCCTGTATTTTTATGGTGGCCAACTCTAAATCCGCGTTATTTCTATATTTTGAGATCGTACCATTTATTGAATAGATATTGTTTTTATAGGCAATTATTCCATAGCCTATAATGGAATGTATTTTATATCGATACTGCCGGATATGATTTCCAGTATAGTCTTTGGCTCCTGCCGGATCGAAATAGTCATTTATGTCAGTTATGGTGGCATTTCTTTTATCACACAAGAAAACAAGCAAACGATAAGCGTTGCCCGTTAGCGCCAGCTCTTTATTGTTTTCATCAAAGACCTTTTTGCTTTCGGCGTCTAATTTGAAATACGAATGTTTGTATATCATCGTATAAACAAAAACAGCTCAAAAATAGCTGCCAGAAAATATATTATTTTTGTTTGGTTCAGCCCAAACATTGGCCGAGGCTTTAAGTATAGATCCAATCTTGACAAATGATATTTGCCTGAATAGAAAATCTGGACTCATTTCCCTCCTCTGATGATTTTTCCCAGCTCTTTTTCTTCGGAAACTCTTTCTTTCTCCTGAAGTTCGACAATTACGCTCTTCACATAATTAGGATCAGGTATCTGGATAAAAACAAAATGCTCTTTCTCTCCGGCCGTTTGAACGTGAATATTTCCATAATTCAACAGGGTGGCGTCCTGGATTTTGGTGAGCTTAAGTTCTGAAATTTTTCTTGTGAAAAAACCCCGCTGTTCGATGTTTATTATTCGCTCGTCGGTGACAATCCAGGCGTCGAGATAAAAGTCGAGCCACATAATGAAAAAGAAATTCCAAATAAAAAGGGTGGCCAGACTCTCGCCGAAAAGAAGAAGGTTATAATAGGTGCTTTCTTTGAGGTTGGGATCATCTGTACTGAAGAAAAAATAAATCATCACAAGTGCAATGATCGAAATCAGGATAAGGATGATACGCATCAAAAATATAAACCAGTGGCGGCGAAGAAATAAGATGATTTTCTCTTGTTCGTGCTGGCCGGGAAAATTTATTTCTTCAAACATATCTTTGATGAAGTTTATTATCCAAGAGAGCGTAATAAATATTAGAATCCAGAGTCGGAGAAAATATTATACCAATTGACTATCCGGAAGAGGAAAAAATTTGAAGTAAGAAGTATTATGCCCCCGGTTGAGTATATGAAGAACATTACCGTAGCCACTTTTCGATTTATCCGGTAGTAAAGCATATGAAAAATAATTGCTGCGCCGATGGCGAGATAGACAAGAACGAGGATCAAGTAAAATATTGAAATTAGCGGCATGACTTTTGGTTACAATAGCTTATTCTGGTTTTCTTTATTATACTCTATTCCTAAATGTTTGTAAGCCTGTTCCGTGGCGACTCTTCCGCGGGGAGTGCGAGCTAGAAATCCGATTTGGAGAAGAAATGGCTCATAAACATCTTCGATAGTTTCAGTCTCTTCCATTGTAGCGGCAGCTAGTGTCTGGATGCCAACCGGTCCGCCGGAGAATTTTTCAATGATAGTCGCAAGGATATGCCGGTCAGTGGGCTCGAGGCCAAGCGCGTCAATTTCAAGATTTTTGAGAGCCTGGAGAGTCAATTTTTCGTTTATTTCTTTCTCGTTTTCGACCTGGGTGAAATCGCGAACCCGTTTTAAAAGCCGGTTGGCCACTCGAGGCGTGCGGCGGCTGGAACGGGAAATTGAAGCGGCTCCGGCACTGTCGATTGGGATCTCAAGAATTTTCGACGAGCGGTGGAGTATTTTCTCAATATCCTCATTCTCATAAAAATCAAGGCGGTGAATGACGCCAAAGCGATTGCGAAGCGGCGAGGATATTGATCCCAGGCGGGTTGTGGCTCCGATCAGCGTGAATCGCGGAAGATCAAGCTGGAGAGTTTTTGCCGAGGGCCCTTTTCCGATAATAATATCCAGCTTGAAGTCTTCCATTGCCGGGTAAAGAACTTCTTCAATGAGTTTGTTCAGCCGGTGGATCTCGTCAATGAAAAGAATATCTCCGTCGCTTAAATTTGTCAGAATCGAGCCAAGGTCTCCTACTTTTTCAATGGCCGGTCCGGACGTAGTGCGAATATTAGCTCCCATTTCATTGGCTATGATGTGGGCTTAAAGGAGGACGTGCTCGATAGGCTCTTTTCGTTTTTGAGCGGCTTTTATGAGAATATTCAGGTTTTTCTTTGTATTCTCTTGACCGACGTATTCCGAAAAAGCTTGCGGCCGCAAGGTTATATCAAGCTTTGTATCATCGATTTGTTCAGCAGAGGAGGTAATCATAATTGGTATTCGGAATGTCGTATTTTATTGGTAGTATAAGGCATTTAGCACTTCTTGACAAAAAATATTGCCTATGATAGACTGGACTGTCCTGCGAAAAAGGGACTTATTTAACGAACTTTAAAAGCCTTTCAATCTGTAGACATAAGGGGAGCTCGTAACTTTCCTTCCTGGGGACTTTTTTGCCCAGACATGGACGGCCCGGTTTCGGCTTAGCCGCTCCTCGGCACTGTTCCTGCCCCGCGATTCCCTAGTTGCGGGATTTGTCTACAGATTGAAAGGCTTTTTTATATTTATTCCTCTGTTACTCTTTCCACTTCTTCCATAGTCGTGATCCCTTCAACGACCTTCAGAATCCCGTCTTGGGCCATGGTCAGCATTCCTTGTTTCCTGGCAAGATCTTCCACCTCGGAGGTAGTCGGTCCTCGGGTGACAAGCTCTTCCATCTCTTTTGTCATATCCATTATTTCACTGACCGCAGTTCTTCCCTTGTAGCCGATGTTGTTGCACTCTGGACAGCCTTGCGCTTCGAAAATATAATCAACTTTTTTCGGGACTTCGATTCCCGCTTTTTCCGATATCGTTCCAAGCATTCTTTCAATCTGGCTCTTCACTTTCTGGCTTGGCCGCACTTTTTTCTTGCAGGATTGGCAAAGAAAACGCACCAGGCGTTGGGCCATGAAAGCATTTACCGATGAAGCAATATCAGTTGGGTTGACGCTCATATTGATGAGCCGCTGAATGGAGCTGGCCGCGTTGTTTGTGTGAAGCGTTGAAAGAACTAGATGACCGGTGAGCGCCGCCTGAACGGAAATTTTCGCGGTTTCTTCATCGCGGATTTCACCAATCATCATGATATCCGGATTTTGGCGGAGAAGCGCGCGCAGAGCCATTGGGAAAGTGTAACCCTTCTTTTCATTCACTTGAGTCTGCAGGATGCCTTTGAGACGGTATTCGATTGGGTCTTCAACGGTTATAATTTTTGCACCCGGCTTGTTGAGAAGAGAAAGCAAAGAATAAAGAGTTGTCGTTTTTCCCGATCCGGTGGGGCCGGTGTTGAGGATTATCCCATTGGGCTTTTTTATTTTTTCCAAAAGCCTGTCCAGATTCTGCTGGCGGATGCCGAGCTTAAAGATGTCAGTCTCCTGGTCGCCTTGGCCGAGAAGCCGCATAACGACCGTTTCCCCATAGCCGCCCAAAATTATTGAAACGCGGACATCAATTTCCCTCTTTGCAATTTCGGAAAATACACCTTCTTCCAGGCTTATGGAAAACCGGCTGTCCTTCACCCCGGATTCAACGTCAGTCGCCTTGAAACCGGAGAGAATTTTGATATCACCCATAACATGCGGGTAATCTGATAGGGGTATTTGGGCGGCATCTTGAAGAATTCCATCAATTCGGAAGCGGATTTTCACAATATTTTCTTCCGGCTCGATATGAATGTCGCCGGCCTGAAGTTTGATTCCGGCAGCAATGATTAGGCTTAGTATCTCTTCTGGGTTGGCCGTGTTCACCAGTTCCTGATATTTTGAGAAATCATTTTTTATGCCCTCTATTTTTTGGGCGATGTCTTTTCTTATCAAAACGGAACGGAGAAGCAGCTGGGTAATGATTTTTTCATAGAGTTCTTCCAAAAACTTTCCTTCTCCAGTCACCCTTTGAACTTCTTCGAGGGAAGTTATTCCTTCGAGGGCTTTCAAAATCCCGTCTTGAAGCATTGTAACCATTCCGGCTTCAAGGGCGAGAGATAAAATTTCCGATTCCGAGGCCATTTCAGTTATTTTTTGGGAAATTTCTTCATTCAGAGTCAGAATTTCGAAGATTCCAATCCGGCCCTTATATCCCAGTCCGCGGCATTTCGGGCATCCCTTGGCCCGGAAAAAAGAATCAATATTTTTTGGGACAGAAAGTTTTGCCTTGGGAGATATTACTGAGAGAATTTTCCTCACGCTTTCCACGCTTTCCCGGGCGGGAGTATACTTTTCCTTGCAGACCGGACAGAGTTTTCGAACCAGGCGCTGGGCGATAATGGCATTCACCGCCGCGGGAATGAGCGAAGGCTTTATTCCCATATCGGTGAGCCTCGGCGTCGTTTCAACAGCGCTATTGGTGTGGAGGGTTGAAAGAACCAGGTGTCCGGTAAGGGACGCGTGGACAGCAATTTGAGCCGTTTCATCATCTCTTATTTCACCGACCAAAATAACATCCGGATCCTGACGGACAATGGCCCGAAGAGCATTGGCGAAGGTATATCCGCGCGATTTGGAAACTTGGGTCTGGGAAATTCCCTTTATTTTGTATTCAACCGGATCTTCAACAGTGATAATTTTCACTTCCGGGGAGTTGAGGGTGTTGACAATGGCATAGAGCGTTGTCGTTTTTCCCGATCCGGTGGGGCCGGTGTTGAGGATTATCCCATTGGGCTTTTTCATTTCCTCCCGGAGCTTGTCATAGGCCAGTCCTCGAAGGCCAAGGTCGTCGTATTTCAAGGCTATGGAGCGTTGATTCAGGAGGCGCATCACTATATTCTCCCCAAAATTTCCGGGGAGAATTGAAACACGGACGTCTATTTCGTTCTCCTCAATTTCGATGGAAAAATGCCCATCTTGAGCGACGTCTCGGATATTTATTTTCATTCCGGAAAGAATTTTCACCCGGGAAAGGATATAGTGGTATACCTGCGAAGGAAGATCGGTGATGTTTTGAAGAATTCCGTCCAATCTATAGCGCAAACGGATGCCGTCCTGTTGAGGTTCAAAATGGATATCACTAGCCTCCATTTTTACGGCGCCGGCCATGATGATGTTTATCACCTCCGTCGTGGGTATTTCGGTGATTCTTTTTTTGAGGTCAATGACATCTCTCAGATTTTTTTCAAATTCCGCGAGGTCTGTTCCGGAAAGTGTCAAGCGCAAGTCTTCCAGATTATCGGCCAAAGCGATGAATTTGTATCGCTCCAAGGTTTTCTGGAAACCGGTTTTTGAAGATATGAAAATTTTCAGCCGGTATCCCTCTTCTTTTTCCAGTTTCTCAAGATATTTCTTGAGATCCGGGTGAGAAATGTTTGAAATAGCCAAGCTCACATTTTTCCCGGCTCTTTGAATGGGAACCAGTTCAAGTCTCAGAGCATCTTCTTTCGGAATGACTTGGAGTGTCTCCGGATCAATGGGGAAAATATTGAGATCGATATAAGGAAAACCTAAAGTAGCGGCCAGGCTGGCCGCTTGCTGTTCTTCGGATTCGTGTTTCATCTTGGAGAGGATCCGGCTGACTTCCTCCTCGTGATGGCCGTGTATTTCTCCAGCAGTTTTGTTTTTATTTGTCTCTTCAGGCATAATTGTATTTTATTTCATTCTGCTTGAAAGCACAACTAGATATTATTTCACAAAAATAGTAAAATTAGGGCAAAGCATGAAAAATAAAAACAAAAAATTTCCCGATGGTTTTTTGTGGGGCGCGGCAACGGCGGCCCATCAGGTTGAAGGCGGGAGCCGGAATGACTGGAGCGAGTGGGAAAAGAAAAACGCGAAACGCCTCGCGAGCGAAGCCAAAACCAAATGGGCGAAATGGCAGCAAAAGAAATTCCCAGAAATGTTCGACCCGGAAAATTATATCTCGGGCCGGGCCTGCGACCACTATAACCGCTACGAAGAAGATTTGGATATCGCCAAATCTCTTGGTCTCAACGCTTTTCGGATTTCCATTGAATGGTCGCGGATCGAGCCGGAAGAAGGAAAATTTGACGAAAAAGAAATCGAACATTACCGAAAAGTATTGAAAGCCATCCGCGCGCGGGGAATGGAGCCGTTTGTGACGCTATGGCATTACACTCTTCCTGTGTGGTTTTCGCGAAAGGGGGGGTGGGAGAATAAAAAATCTCCGGACTATTTTAAGAGATATTCTGCGAAGATAGTAAAAGAATTTTCCGATGACGTGATTTTTTGGCTGACTTTCAATGAGCCAATCCTGATAATCGGCGGAGGATACATTAAGGGTTATCGACCGCCGCAGAAACATAACATTTTCGAAGCTTTTCGAGTTTATAAAAATCTTATCAAGGCGCATAAATTAGCATATGCGGAGATTCACAAGAAAAAACCGCAAGCCATGGTGGGGTTCACTGAATGGTTGAATTTCTTTGATAATAGAAATGGAATTTTTCAAACAGGTTTCCTTTTGTTTCTCGCTAAGCATTTTACTAACGAATATTTGATCAAACAAACGATTGGTCATTTGGATTTCATCGGCGCGCAGCATTATATGAGAGTCCCTTTTTCACTTTCGGCCTTATTGCATGAAGAAAAATATCAAGAAAATGATATGGGACGGCAGATTGTTCCGGAAGGCATGTACTATATTCTCATGGATCTCAAGAAATATAATCTTCCCATTTACATCACGGAAAACGGAATTCCTGACGCGAAGGACCGGAAAAGGGCAGGGTTTATAAAAAATTATCTCTTCCACGTTCATAAAGCCATTCGAGAAGGCGTGGATGTCCGTGGGTATTTTCACTGGTCGTTTCTCGACAATTTTGAATGGGACAAAGGCTTTTGGCCGCGGTTTGGGCTGGTGGAAATGGATTATAAAACTATGGAAAGGAAAGTCCGCCCGAGCGCGCTGGAATACGCGAAAATATGCAAAAATAACTACTTGGAAACTTAGTTTCCAAGTGAATGAAGATGAATTGGATGACCATTGCCATTTTGGGATACGCGCTCCTCGCCGTCGAATCGGTGATGAGCAAATATATTCTGGCCGCCCGCATGAAAAACTGGCCTCTTTATACTTTCTACGTCGGCATTTTTTCCGTTTTCAGCCTTGGGTTCGCGCCTTTCGGGCTCAAATGGTTTGGAGTTATTCCGTTTCTGATTTCTTTTCTTTCGGGAATCCTGCTTTTTCTCTCTCTCGCCTTTCTTTTCCGCGCGCTGATCCGCTCTTCGGCTCCGAGGGTCTATGTTCTTTTTGGGGCGACCTCGACAGTCGTCACGACGATTTGCGCGAAAATGATTCTCAATGATTCATTTTCTTCGCGCGAAGCCGGCGGTATAATTTTTCTCGTGATCGGAGGCGCGCTCATTTCCTACAAATTTTATGCCGGGAGATTTTTTTTCCACTGGCGCGGGACAGTCGCCGCTGGGGTGCTGGCGGCATTCTCAATGGTGCTTTTGAAATATGGATATAATCACCAGGCTTTCGTGAGCGGATACATCTTGAGCCGCGGGGGAATTTTGTTCGCGGCTCTCGCCTCGCTTCTCATTCCAGAATTCAGAAAAGCTGTGCTTGACGGGGTCAGAAAGAAAAAAAGAAAGGAAAATTTCGAAAATTTTGCCGGAACGATTGTCGCGAAAACCACCGCCGGAGCCGGCACTTTGCTCGTGAACTACAGCATTATGCTCGGCAGTGTGGCAGTCATAAGCTCGTTTGTTTCGGTGCAATATCTTCTCACCTTCGTGTTTGCCCTGTTTTTGTCTTTTTATCTCAAGAATATTTTTGTCGAAAGATTCTCAATTCTCAATATCATCACAAAAATGGCGGGAATTCTTTCAGTAACTTTCGGGACAATGCTGGTTATTTTCAAATGAAGTTTTTTCAGGGGAATCTTAATTTTTATGCATATGCATAAAAATTAAGATTATATACATTACTCCAATCTAATATCTAATAAATGAAACTTAGAAGAAAAGTATTTTTGTTGATCATTATGGCTCTTGTGGCCGGATTCTTTTTTCTTATTCGAAAACCGGCCGGCCTTGCGGAAAAAAACGGCGATATCAAGTGGGGTGTGGCCTTTTCAAAAATGTTCGCGACGGAGATGGGGCTTGACTGGCGGGAAGCGTATTTGGCCGTTCTCGATGATCTCGGCGCGAAAAGAATCCGACTCCCTATTTATTGGCAGGACATTGAAGAGGAGGAGGGGAGGTATGATTTTTCGGATTATGACTGGATGATTGAGGAAGCGCAAAAAAGAAATGCGCAATTGATCTTGGTCATCGGTCGAAAGCTTCCACGCTGGCCGGAATGCCATGCGCCGTTTTGGGCGGATAAACTCACCGAGTCGGAAAAACAGGAAAAAATTCTCTCGGCGATGTCAAAAGAGGTTGAGCGCTACAAAAATATTCCCAATTTATATCTCTGGCAAGTGGACAATGAGCCTTTTCTTCCTTTTGGAGAATGCACGACGACGGAAAAGGGATTTCTTGACAGGGAAGTGGCAAAAGTGCGCGAAATTGATTCAAGCCATCAAATAATGGTGACGGACAGCGGGGAGCTTTCCATCTGGGTGCGGGCGGCCAAGCGGGCCGATATTTTTGGAACAACCATGTATCGGATTATCCACAAAGATCCGATTGGATATTTCAAATACCCTCTTCCCCCGAGATTTTTCTGGCTAAAGGCCAATATCGTGCATTTATTTTTTCCCGGGAAGCCGATTATCGTCTCGGAGCTTCAGACCGAGCCTTGGGGACCGAAACTGATTTATGATTTGCCGCTCGAGGAGCAGGAAAAATCAATGAGCCTCAAGCAATTTCGGGAAAATATCGAATACGCGAAGCTTGTGGGTTTTCCGGAAAACTATCTTTGGGGAGCTGAATGGTGGTATTGGCTCAAAACAAAGCACGCGAAGCCAGAATTTTGGGACGCGGCGAAGGAGATATTTGCAAAATAGAAGATATCAAAAAAATTGGCCTCGAAAATTCCGAGGCCATTAAGAAGGGAACTGTTAGCGCTTTACTCCATGTTCTTCAATTCTCCTCCTGATAAACCTAAGAGCCTCTTCCGGAGGAAGAAAATGGTTTTGGGAAGTGAGCCGAGAAGTTATTCCGAGTTCCTGGGTGTACTTCCCAGGATATTCAGTGATGTGAATTTTATCACCTTCTTCGGTTACAAAAAGAACAATGGTCGTTACTTTCATTATCGCCTCCTTTGAGCTATTTTAGAGTTTTCAATTTCTCCATCATCTCTTTTTCCGCCTCCAAGATATCTTTTCCCAGAAATTCGACGGACAGATGTCCGTTTTTTATTTCTCCGTTGAAAAGCTTTTCCAGATTTCGAAGCGACGGCAGGTCATTGGTCTTGAGGAGCGCGATATTTTTTTTGAGCGATTCGCTGAAAATGATGGCAAAAGTGTTTCCCGAGGAAAAATTGTCTTTGATCTTTTCGAGTATCAGCGGCAAATCCGTCTCGGTCGTCCGGCTCAGGACAAAATCCTCAAGCGACACCAGTGACCAGGCCAGCTTCAGTTTTTCGTCCCAGTTGAGCCGGGCCATAACCCGCCCCCAGAGCTTCATAAAGGGGAAAGACTGGGTTTTCATGAGATGGCGGACGATTTCCTGCTGGCTGGCGCCTTTCTCGATGAGCCACGAAGCGGCGAGGAAGGTCTGGGGAGTCGTCCGTTCGCTTTGAAAATTGGAAGTGGCGGAAACTATTCCCGCGAGGAAGCACTGGGCCGAGGCTGGATTCATATGTTTTTCATCGAAGCCTTTCGAAAATTCACAAAGCGCTTCCGAAACGGAAGAGGCGGTGGTATCAACAAGATTGAACTGCCCGAAATTTTCGTTGGCGGGCGAATTGTCGATGTTCACGACCGGGAGCTCAAAAAAAAGGTCGCTGTTTTTTTCCTTGATTTCGCCAAGATCATCCAAATTTTGGCAGCCGATCACGACAACAAGGTCGTATTTGAACTTGGCGGGGATGAACGAAAAATCGCGCGGGTCAATCGCTTCTTTTTCCGGCGTGATATAGATTTCAAAGGCCTCTTCTTTTTCTTCGACGCGGGAACTGATGATTTTGTTGTATTTGGTGTTGAAAGACAAAACAAAATCCCGCGCTCCGGTGATTTTCTTTTCCATTTTTTCCGGGAGAGGGAGGAATTTCAGTTTTTCGGCTTGAGGGTTGTTTTCCAGAATCACTGGATTCTTTCCAAGATTTTTGAGCAAATGAAAAAAGCCCCAGCTTGCCGAGACTGCATCGCTCGAAGCTTTGGGCTTGGTGAGTATCAAAATACTTTGGGAAGCATCGATTTGATTTTTTATTTGGTCCTGAATAGAAAGCGGCATGGGATTCTTTACGAATTTTTATGTGAAGATTGATTGGTTTTTTAGAATATCAAATGGCGCAAGCGGTGTCAATCGGTTTTTGTATTGACTTTATGGCGGAATTGTTCTATATAGTATTCAAAAAGAGATAAAGGAGGCTGCCGTGAAAAATGCCGAAGTTCTAGTCATCGTGCTCGGAACTTGTTTGATAATTTTCATTGCTTTGGCGGGGTGCTGCCCATCTGCGTCTTTCCAGGCGCAAAATGAATACACCTGGAGGATCAGAGGATACCCGTCATCTATAAACTGCAGCCACTGCCACTCAAAGGAAGGCCTTAGCGCTCTCTGGTGGAGAGGCGACAGGAGCGCGGCAAGGAAGAGCGTAATTCCATTTCAGCGTCCTGCCCACAAAATACCGCTGAGCAGCTCTGAAGTGTATATGACAAACGGTTGCTTATAGAGAATACCGGCAGTCAATGTAAAAAGCCCAGGCAGTTCCGCCTGGGCAAATTTTTTTTGGCGTGAAACATCGAATTGGGGCATAAAATAGGGCTATTTTAGGGAGTGTTTCCCGACCGTTGACAAAAGCCGGTTTTGGGTGTAAAATAACAGGTTAAATAAAAAGAAAAAGGAAAATAACTATGATCAGAAAGTTCCTTGATTTTTTCGTGAAAGACCTTAAAGAGTTTTTCCAAAAAAA
>Ga0076279_121_pt1 | contig 13757 bp, 16 predicted proteins | sample RifGroF2_FD_67941 | JGI IMG/M metagenome (GOLD analysis project Ga0076279, IMG submission 67941) | Parcubacteria (Moranbacteria) bacterium GW2011_GWF2_44_10
ACGATAATTTTTCCAAGCCTTTTTTTGAGGTCCGCAATATTCTCCGCAAGGCACAAAATCGCCATGATTTCAGAGGCAACTGCGATATCGAATTTCTCTTCGCGCGAATACGCGCCAGATTTTTTTTTGATTTTCAAAGTTATCTGTCGAAGCGCCCGGTCATTGAGATCAAGACAGCGCTTCCAAAATATTTTTTTTGGGTCGATTCTCAGTTCGTTTCCAAAATATATGTGGTTGTCGATAAGCGACGCCAAAAGATTGTTCGCCGCCGCAACCGCGTGGATGTCGCCCGTGAAATGGAGATTGATATCCTCCATCGGCATCACCTGCGCATATCCTCCGCCCGCCGCGCCGCCTTTCATCCCCATTGAAGGCCCGAGAGACGGTTCGCGAAGTGCTAAAACGGCTTTTTTTCCCATTTTATTCAAAGCTTGCGCGAGACCAATTGAAGTTGTCGTTTTTCCTTCGCCGGCGGGCGTGGGAGTGATCGCCGTCACCAAAATCAGCTTCCCGTTCGGTCTTTTTTTGATTTTTTCCCAAAGCTCCGGTTTCAGTTTGGCTTTGGAATCTCCGTACAATTCTAAATCTCGTTCGGTTATGCCGATTTTTTTCGCGATTTCCCGGATCGGTTTCATTTTGGATTTTTGAGCGATTTGGATGTCAGGCAACATAATACTCCTCGCGTAGAGGTTTAACCTCTACGATTAATTCTCTGCCAAGTTCATAAATCAATTCATCACTTTGTATTTCACCACCACCGAATTTTCGTTTATTTTTTCCACACCCAAAAGTTTCAAGTCGATGTTGAAATCGCCGCTGAAAACTCCGAGGCCATCGCCGAAAATTTTGGGTTCGATCGTGAGCCAGATTTCGTCAATGAGCTTTCGTTCGAGAAATTGGGAATTCATGTATGTCCCCCCGCCCAGAACCGCGGATTTGTATCCCATTTTTTTGAGCTCCAGAAGGACTTTCTCCGGCTCCCCCGTCACCCATTTCACGTTTTCCGTTTCTGGAGGATTCTCAAGAAGAGTGAAAACGACATTCAGCCGGTCCGACAGAGGCTTTGGAAAAGTGAAGAAAGTTTTGTCGCCCATGATCACGGCGCCGTGTTCTTTTGTCACTTCTGCGAACATTTTTTTGTCTTCCTTCGACGTCCAATTAGGAAAATGATCGCTGTTCTTGGCGATCTTTCCGTCAGCAGTCATGGCCATCATCAATATTATTTTCATAAAAAAACTCGCTAATTTGAACAAATGATTTGCGAATTTGAGCTGATATCTTAACAGTTCGCTCTGATTAGCCTTTTATTCGCTCCTCATTCGCGAGTAATTATGATCCGCCGACATTCACAATTTCCGCCTTGATAGCCGGATGAGGATCATAGCCTTCAAGCGTGAAATCTTCATATTTGAAGCTGTCGATATCTTTCACCTTCGGATTAAGAATAATGCGCGGAAATGGTTTTGGTTCGCGCTTGAGCTGTTCTTTCACCTGCTCGAAATGGTTTGAATATATGTGGACATCCCCGAAAAAGTGGACAAATTCCCCGGCCGGAATTCCGACAACCTGCGAAACCATTTGGAGAAGCAGAGCATAGCTCGCAATGTTAAACGGCACGCCTAAAAATAGGTCAGCGCTGCGTTGATACATTCCCAAATTCAATTTTTCGTTCACGACCGCGAACTGAAAAGTGGTGTGGCAAAAGGGCGGCACTTCATTCTTGTTTTGCGGAGAAGCCATGGAATAGATAAAATCCGGATTCCAGGCCGAAACGCAGTATGACTTTCGATAGGGCTTGTCTTTGAGACCCGCGATGCAATAACCGAGCTGGTCAATGAGATGTCCGTCGCTGGCGGGCCACTTGCGCCACATCCGGCCGTATATCGTGACGAGATCGCCCCATTTGCGCGCGAAATCGCTGTCCGCCGGTTCGGCCTTGAGACGCGAGATGAAATCTTTTTGTTCCAAATCCTCGCTTGGCGCGTTCTCAAGCGCCCACTTGTGGTATTTTTTCCAAGCCCATTCGTCCCAAATGTGGACATCGCGGTCAACCAGATATTTAATGTTCGAGTCTCCCGTCAAAAACCACAAGAGTTCCTCAAAAATTCCGCGATAAAAAACTTTTTTGGTCGTGAGCAGGGGAAATCCTTGCGACAAATCAAAACGGATCACCCGCCCAAAAACCCCGCGGATAAAAGGCAATTCCTCGCCTTTTTTTCGATACTGCTCCTGCACTTCCGGCGTCAAAAATAGCGGCTTATCGGCGCCATTTTCCAGTATGTCTTTGATCAGATTCAAATATTGGTATTCGGGATGCATTTTTCCTAAGATCCGATCTTAGGAGCGTCCTAAGATCGGATCTTAGGAGCTCAAAAGCCAAGCTTTTAATTATAACCCCAAAATTTCCACCAATTGCCGAATTAGCGAAAGCGCTACGGGCGGAGCGAGCAAGCTGTATACCTCGACTCCCTCATCATCTTTCACCACAAAAGGATTTTCAATTGTTTTCACTTTGCCGCTGGTTTTGTCATATTCATATTCATAAGCCGGCGTTATTTCATAATCGTCCACAAGGTCTTTGGATTTATCAACGGGAACAGCGTTTCGAATAAGCCCTTTTGAAATGCCATGGAGCGAAAATATTTTTTCTATCAGCTTGTCATCGAGCTCCAGCCGTTCACGAATAGATTCTATTCCCATTTCGTCTCCTTCTTTTCCGAACATTCTCGCTCTCTCGTGATCGGGATTGTCGCAAATCAGATAAAACTTTCCGTCTTTTTCGTCATATTCGACTTCCTGCGTAGTGAAAAGTTTCAAATTGCGCGGCGTGTGGCAAATTGGGCAAACCCGGCGATATTTCATCCGCTCGTCAATCACCGCCTCGGGAATATCAATGGCGATGAAGATGTCCGGATCTTCTCGATAGTCAACCAGTTGCTTGAAAAACATGGAATAGGAAACCTGGTCCAAGTTCCTCGGAAAACCGTCAATGAAAATTGTTTTCTTCCCGATTTTGTCGATTTCGCGCTTCACCAGCGCCATGATGAATTCATTGGGAAGCAGGGTTTTTTGGTCGCGTCCGAGAAGGGCGTCAAGCGCCTGCTCGGGAGTGATGTATCCGCGATAATTCTTTCGAAGATAATCGAGAAGCTCTTTTTTATATTTTTCGTCTCCCACCGCCGCGTGAAGATCGCGCACAATGTCACCGACGGAAAGGTGGGCGATTTTGTCCCGGCCGAAAATTTCCATCAGAAGCTTGGTATAGGTGCCTTTGCCGGCGTTTTTCTTGCCGAGAAGATAGACCATGAAAGTTTTTCCGGAATCGAAATATTTTTGAAGCTTGGCGATGTCGCCTCCGGCTTTGGCCTCAAAGTATTTTTTTCTTTCAGCAAGGTCCGAGAGATTGAATTTTTTGGCGATGCCTTCCACTTTTGTCTTGAAAAGCGGGAATTCTTTTTCGTATTTCATGGGTCGTTTTCTTTTTTACGAAGTTATAAAAATATTAGCGAACCCCGCTAACAGCATAATATTAGCAAAGAAATATATTTTGGGCAAGAAAAAAGCCCGCAGTCGGTTGACCGGAGCTTCTTCGGTTGAATCCCGAGGGATAGAAGTTTTTTAGCTTCATTCGGGCCTCCTTTTGCGTATTGTTTTTGGGACGCCTCCCGGCCGGGCTGTATCAGCCGCGAGTTGAGGTTTTTGTCAATGTGCTTTATGGCATCACCTCCTTTCATGAGTTATCAGATGCTTTCCAGGTCTGTCCGTCGCCCCAAAATTTCAGGACCTCGAGCCAGTTTCCGCCGGCGTCACGGTGCCATCTCGCCAAAATTTCGCAACCTTTCCGGGTGTAAATCGACTTCTCGGCGAAGGTTTTAACAAATGGGCTGCCAGGATCATGGAGTTTCGAGCCATAGAAATTGTAAGCAAGTTCTCCTTTCTTATGTTTATACATATCGAGAACGTTGCTTGTGGGTTCGGCCCATCCTTTTACCATGACTATCAAGCCATCACTGAAATTGTCGCCTTTTTCAGCAAGTTGTTTGACAGTAACATGGTGGGCTGATAATTCCGTCCAATCAGTATTTGCGATTAGGTCAACCAGAATGATCGCCACACTGATTAGGATAATTGCGCCCCAGCAATTCTTTCTCCATGAGTTCTTTCTCATTTTATCCCTTCCTTTATTCTTTTTTTAATTTATTTTCCTTTATAATTGCCCGCGCGCGTTGGCAGCGTGACAACGAGTTATTTTATCACAAAAAAAGCCAGAAGTCAATACGGCGTGAAACATTCAAGTATAAAGGCTTAAGCAAGCTATTTTGTTGGCTATTCAAAGCTCGGTTTTTTCCTTCCCCAACAAACGCACAGGAATTTCTCAGAACCATACTTTTCCAACTATTTTTAAGGCCGAACCTTAAAAATAGTTTGCCCCCTCTTCGTCATCTCAGATTTCAGTTCGCCGAATTCCATCGAACGGTCGGAACTGATGCTCATTTCCACCCCCAGCCCTTCCATTGTTTCTTTTTGAAAATACTGGTCGAAAACGAAGTTGCCGAGAGAGTAATATATTTTTTTGCCTTTGTATTCTTCTGAATTTTGGACAACATGCGGATGTGTCCCGATGACTGCGTCGGCTCCGGCGTCAATGAAACGATGGGCGAGCGCGCGAACAGCATTTCCCGGGTCGCCCGTTTTATATTCCGTTCCCCAATGCGGTGAGATTATGACGATGTCTGATTTCTCTTTGGCTGATTTTATCTCTTCAACCGCCGCTTCAGCCGAATCCGGAACAGAATAATTATAACTCACAAAACTGATTTCTCCACTTGGAAACTTAGTTTCCAAGTGGCCGGTATCGCCGAAATATTCCACTCCCGCTTCGTCCAGATATTTTTTTGTCTGTTCCAGCCCCTCTTCGCCCTGATTGAGAATATGATTGTTCCCCAGGTTCACTAATTTTATATTATTTTCAAAAAGGACTTTTGCCACCGCCGGATCGAAGGTGAATTGAAAATTGTTTTTTTCCTCCATTGCCGTTCCGACGCTTACCGACTGGTTGTCCGTGATCGGCCCCTCCAGATTTCCGACAACAAGATCATATTCAGCCAATTTGTCCTTGACCGGTTCGAGAACGTAATTGTAGTTTCCTTTGCCGTACTTTTCAACCGCTTCCCGAATATAACGGTCAAACATGATATCCCCGACGAAAAGAATTTTCACGGGCTTGCCGTTTTCAGCGCCTGCATTTTCTGGCACTGCGGCACTTTCATCCGCATTAATATTTTTCTGCTCTTGGCTTTTGCTTTCCTTTGTTTGCTCGCCTCGCTGAGTCGAAGCGGGCTGGCGCAGATCGACATTTTGCGCGCAACCCGTCAAAAGCAACGCGCAAAGCGATAAAAAAATAACTTTAAATTTTACATTGTCATTTTGCATTTTGATTTTTGCATTTTGATTTAATGCAAGTATATATTATATCGCCTATCTCATCCGTCCTAAAAATATTTATATTCCTCTTTTTGAGCGCCCCAAGCACCGCCTCTGTTGGATGGCCGTAGGAATTGTTTTCGCTGACCGAAATAATTGCTTCCTCGGGACTGGCAGCGTCGAGAAATGCTTCGCCTGATGAATATTTCGAGCCGTGATGGGCGATTTTCAAGAAATCCACGTCAATATCTTCTCCGCTATCCAAAATTTCTTTTTCGGCGGGGGATTCGATGTCGCCGGTGAAAAGAAATGAATTTTCGCCATAATCGAGACGAGCGACGATCGAATCATTATTCGCGTCTCCTGCCGAAGCATCAATTTTTCCCTGCGGATGGATAACCTTCATTCTCACGTCTTCAAACTTCACTTCCGCCCCGCGCCATACTTCCATTGTTTCAAATTTATTATACGCAAGCAAATCTTTCCATTCTTTGTAAACTTGGGTGTCTTTTTCCGCTCCGGTCGTGAGAACTTTTCCGATTTTATAACTGCGCGCTACTTCCACCAGCCCCGCGAGATGATCTTTGTCCGGATGGGTCAAAATGACCAATTCAATCTCATCGTCGAAATAGGGCAGATATTTCCCCAGTTTCGCGAGTTCCGTTTTTCCGCTCGGCCCGCCGTCGATGAGAATTTGCCGCGTTCCTTTCTGGATCAGAATCGAATCCCCCTGCCCGACATCGAGAAAAACAACTTGTAGGTGTCCGACACCTACAAAGATTTGGTAGGAGAAATAGGCCAAGATAATCAGGAGTGCGGCAAATGTGATATAGCTGATTCTATTTTTCATCTGCCAGTGTCATAATTTTTTTATCTTTCTTTTTAAAATAATACAATATCCAAAACAATATCAAATAGCAAACTAGAATATATTTCCATCCGAAATTTTTGGCCTCAATTGAAGCCCAAGACCAACTCGCCATCCATTCAACCGCGAATAATTCGGCTTTGAGGAGAATATAGGGGATGAAGCCGACCAGCTTCCCAAGCGGCACAAATATAAACCCGGCCATCCCCGCCGCAAACCCCGTCCCCATTATATACGGAATCGCCGGCAAAATCACAAAATTGGCGATGGGGGAGACCAAAGAAATTTTTTCAAAAGAGTTGAGGATGATTGGCAGAACAAAAACCATGGCCGACATAGTGAGGATAATTGTTTCTTGAATGAGTTTCGGCGGCCTCCCCCACCAAAATTTTTCCAAAATAGGGGAGAGCTGAACAATCCCGATGGTAGCCAAAAAAGAAAGCTGGAATCCTGCATCATATCGCAAAAGCAAAGGATTGATCGCGAGCATGGCGCCGGCCGCAAGCAATATGGCGTTCGTTGAATTGGCCAGTCTCCCCTCTTTCATCGCCCAAATGACAAGGCCTCCCATAATCCCCGCTCTCACGGCCGAACTGGGCGCGCCCGTCATAAGGACGAATAACACTATCCCGATCACCGCGAAAGAAAAAACCTGCTGGCGCCAAAGGCCAAGCCAGATTCCGAGCCACATCAAAAACGCAGCCACTATTGTCACGTTATAGCCAGAAACCGCCACCGTATGAGTTATTCCCGTCCGCTGAAAGGCTTCCGACAGGTCCTTGGTCATTCTTTTGCTCCCGCCCAATAATAATCCTTTCAAATACGCTCCCTCCGGATCAGGAAAAATCGCCGAGAGCTTTTCTTCGAATTTGTTTTTAACCGCCAGGATGAAAGTATATAATTTGTTTCCCTTATTTTTCGAAACGACAGTTATTTGCGCTTTATTGCAAATCCGGTAAATTCTGTCTTTGGCGAGATACATCTGGTAGTCAAATTTAGAATCAGCGTAGTTTTTGGGTTCTTCCAGACTGCATTTTATTTTTAATTCATCGCCATATGAATACTGCGGATAAAGAGGGGCAGTGATCAATATTCGTTTTTTCTCGCCGCATAAATTATTAGTACAGTATACTGTATTACTGTACTGTTTTTCATCTTCGATTCCGACAACTATTTTTTGGTTTGTCTCGCTTATTTCCGGTTCTTTCAATACTATTCCCGTGAGTTCAACCGGACCCAGTTCTTGATTGGCCAGCCTTTTTTTAGAGTTTTCAAGTGAAAAATTTGTCCGCCATATCCCGAGAGCCAAAAATATAACCGCCGCGCTGGCGACTATGATTTTTTTATTTCTGTAATTTATGGTGAATATGAGAATTCCCGCGGCGGCAAGTGCCAAAACAATATATTTTTCAATTTGAAAAAAAGATGCGAAAAAAATACCCGCTAAAAATGCCAAGGATAAAATAAAAAAAATCCTGGATTTGGTCACGCCTTCATTATATCAAAAAAAGCAGGCCTCAACCCGCTTTTTTTCTCTCGTTATTCCTAAAGTTAAACTTTAGGAAAGGTTAAACTTTAGGAAAGGTTACTTGCAACACAAATATGCCCTACCCACCCACTGGTATGAATGGCTGCCAGAGCATCCGCCGCTTGGAGGACTGAAATAAGCTATTGGACCAATGTGAGAACAAACACCCCATCTTCCAAGATCAGCCTCTTCCTGGAAAGGTGCGGGACAGTGCAAACCGCCCCAATCACATTTTTCACCATAAGAAGCTGCTCCATTTTCATTGCAATACTGGGTATAGCATACGCCTCCCCCTCCTCCCGCCGCCCAAGCGACTTGGCCATCAATGGTCGAGGCAGATAATACATCGCCAACGGCAGGAGTCACTCCTGGTTGGGTAAATTGCAAGCCGCTTGTTTTAAGTCCTAAAACTTCTAGCACCCCGGCCTTTATCTGGGGTAATCCACTCGTATTTATCGGCGCGCCCACGTTTCCCCCGGGAGGAGTATCGGAGGGCTCCGTCCAGGCTCTGACGAACTGGACGGTTAAGCCCAGAATAAGACCGACCATCACCACTCCCGACCACCAGACGGCATTTTCGAATATTTTTTTGAGTTTGTTCTTCATGATATTTTATCTTAATATTTATTATTTTCTCATTTGCTCGAGTTTTTCAAATTCCGCCCGGATCTGTTCGGGAGTGGGAGGGGTTGCGTTGGATTCATTTTTTTGTTTTTCTAATTTTTCAAATTCGGCTTGGATTTCTTCGGAAGTGGGTTCTTTCGAGTTGGAGCTTTTTCGCATCTCTTCCAGCTTTTCGAATTCTTTTTGGATTTTTGCCTGCTGGGATGTCCGAGGAAGATTGGCCGGAATCTTTGCGGGATTGTTTTTGTTGATCAAAGGAACTGCCACAATCGCCAAAACAGCCAGAAACAACGCGACGGATCCGACAAGGATTATTTTCTTGAGATGATTGGGCGGTTCATAGAGCATTTTGTTTTTTTCTTTTTTTGCTCAAAAGAAACCTATGATGATATTCTAACATATAAAGCCATTCCCTGCAAACACGCGAGGGTTAGGAGTTATCCACAGGTGGTTTTGACGAAGGCTAAGCATTCGTCAGCTGATTTCAACAAGCTTCACCCGGGTGGATTTTCCTCCGATGATGCTTATGGAACTTTTAGGCACGTTGAAATGATCAGCCAAGAGTTTGATCACAGCAACGTTCGCTTTTCCTTTTTCCGGCACCGCCGTCACTTTCACTATATATTCGCCTTCGGAAATTTTCAGGACTTCGTTTTTCCCCGCCCGCGGGGTAACCCGAACATAGATTCTCATAAATTACCTACCAACATTCAATGTTGGTATACTAACATTGAATGTTGGGATAAATATATTTTTTCGCCTCTGACGATACATGAATATTTCCCTTGTAATCCAAGAAAATCGCCGCGATTTTGTTTTTCTCCGCAAATTCCAGGCCTTTTTCTTTTCCCATTAGAACTAAAACCTTTGCTCGGCCATCGGAATTTTCTGTATTTTCAGCAATTACAGTCACGGTCCGAAGCTCATACGAAAATTCATTTGGATTTTTGGGATTCACCAGATGATGAAATTTTCTGCCTCTTATCTGCCATTTTTTCCGGATGATTCCGGAAGTCGCAACGCCCCGATCAGCAATTTCCAGCATCATTTTTTCTTTTGGCACCCCTTCAATTTCGATAAGCCATTTTCCGTCTTCCCTGTTTTTCCCGGATGCGAACATGTCTCCGCCCGCGTCAACCAGAAAATTTTTCCAGCCTTGGTTTTTCAGATACTTCTCCGCCTGATCAACAATATAACCTTTCGCAATGCCGGAAAAGTCCATTCTCTTTTTGAATAATATCGCATCGCCCTTCACTTCCAAATCGTTTTCAAGTTCATTCCCTATTTTTGAAAAAGTTTTCGGGAGATCTGCTTTTTCGAAATTGGCCTGGTGAAAATATTTGTCATATCCAATTTTTTCCAGGATTCCGATAATCCTGGGATCATATAGTCCCCCGCTGATTTTGTTGTAGTGCAGTGCGCGCGAGGCCAAATACAAAATATCCGGCGAGGCTTTTTGGAACGGGCCGAGATTTTCGTTCAGTTGGCTAAGCTCGCTGTCGGAATTGAAGCGACAAAAAATTCTTTGCTTGGTGCGAAAAAGATTTTCCATTCCGCCGACATCTTTTCTCGCCCTTTTCGCCTCGTCTTCACCGTTAGCAACAATACGAATATTTATATCCGTTCCCAGAGCGCGAAAATTGGATTTCTCTTCGGATTTCATAGCGAATAGACTTATATTCCTTTACCCTAGAGCTGAGCTCTAGGGTAAAGGCTAGTTTATCTTGTCTTTTATTTCCTGTTTGATTTTGTCGTCAATTTGGTCCGGGAGAACGTCGCCGGATGGATTGTGCTTTGACGCTTCGCGATAAATGATATTTTTTGCTTTCTGCGCCGCTTTTTTCAAAAAGTCTTTTTCCGGCTTGTTTATGTTGATTGAAAACGGAGAAAAGTTCACGGAAAAAATCCCGCCCAGAAAGGCGAATAATACGGCGACAAATATTATAAATATAAAAAGTTTTTTAAACACTATAATATGTGCTGAATGAATTACATAATTCCTAATTCCTAATGTCTAATTTCCAATAAAATGCAAAATGCCTAATTCCAAAATTTTAGTATTGGACATTTATTTATTGGATTTTTTAGAAATTGGGAATCAGAAATTGGAAATTGCTATCGCACTTCCACTTTCCCAAAATACTTTTCGATATTTTTCGCTATTTTTTCCAAGTCCATTCTTTTGCCTTTCGTTTTTTTCTTGAGACGCGGATCAAGAATTTTTCCTTTGTCTTCAAACGCCTGCAAAACATATTTTTTCGCGCCTTCAAGCCACTTCCTAATACTCGCAAAATCGCTTTCTTTGTGCAAGCCAGGAACAACGGTAGTTCGAAATTCATAGTCAATTCCCGAATTTCGAATCAGATCAACGCTCAACCTAATACGCTCCAGATCTATTTTCGAATTCGCTGTCTTTTTATAACCTTCGAGGCTGTTCTTGATATCCATAGCCACAAAATCAAGCAATTTTTTGTCATATAAAAGCCTCAAAATATCCGGGCGGGAGCCGTTTGTGTCAAGCTTCACTTTGAATCCCAAGTCTTTAATTTTTCTAATAAATGGGATTATGTCCGGCTGAATAGTCGGCTCTCCACCTGTGATACAGACGCCCTCTAGCTTTCCTTTGCGCTGTTTTAGAAATTTAAAAAAGTCTCTTTCCATGACATTGGAAAGTGGAAATTGGAAATTGGAAATTATCAACTCAGGGTTGTGGCAAAAGGGACAGCGAAAATTGCAACCCACAGTAAAAACCGTCGCGGCGATATGGCCGGGAAAATCTATGAGAGTCAGTTTTTGCAATCCTCCGAGAATCATAAATTAAAAAATTCTAAGAAACAAACTATACAAAATACCAAACAAACACACAGTTTTCAAACCCTACAAAACACAAAAGTTTGATTTTTTGTGATTTGTTATATTTGTGCTTTGTTTGGCATTTTGTGGCTTTGTATAGTTTGTATCTTTTATCCGACCACAAACTCTTTCCGGTCTCCATATTCCGTCGCTTTGCCCTTGTTCCATTGTTCCACAGGGCGAATATAGCCGACGATTCGGGAATAGACCTCGCATTTTTGCTCCACGACGCATTTGGGGCAAAGCTGGTGCTCTCCGATCAGGTATCCGTGCGAAGGACAGATGCTGAAAGTCGGAGATAAGGTAAAATAAGGAAGAGCGTATTTTTCCGAAATGGTCTTCACCAGCTTTTTCGTCGTTTCGGCGTCCTGAATCCGCTCGCCCATAAATCCATGAAGAACCGTTCCGCCGGTGTATTTCGTCTGAAGAGATTCCTGGAGATCAAGGGCTTCGAAAAAATCCTCGGTATGATTCACCGGAAGCTGGGTGGAATTCGTGTAGTAGGGTTCAATTTTTTCATTTTCTCCGACCTGGCCGTTGGCAAAAATCATGTCGGGGTATTTCTTGCGGTCTTTTATGGCCAGCCTATAGGAAGTTCCTTCGCCAGGAGTCGCCTCAAGATTGTATAAATTTCCGGTTTCTTCCTGGTATTTTATAAGCTTATTCCTCATATAAACCAGGACTTCTTCGGCGAATTTGACTCCTTTTTCCGTCGCCGTGGTCTCGCCCATGAAATTTTTGAGGGCTTCGTTCATTCCAATCACTCCAATTGTCGAGAAATGGTTCGCCCAGTAGTTCCCCCGGCGCTTATAGATATTGTCCAGATAAAATCTCGCGTAAGGATAAAGCCCTTTTTTCATGAAGCTGTCGATGATTTTCCTTTTCGTTTCGAGACTTTCTTTGGCAAGGTCCATTATCTTGTCCAGCCGGGCAAAGAAATCTTTTCTCTCTGCCCGTCCTGTGGCGCGGCCTTTCTGACCTTTTGCTTGGTTTTTTGACAAATATCCGATTCGAGCCAGATTAATTGTCACTACCCCGATTGAACCGGTAAGCGGATTGGCTCCGAAAAGCCCTCCGCCGCGCTTGTGAAGCTCGCGGTTATCGATCCTGAGGCGGCAGCACATGGAGCGCGCGTCGTCGGGATCCATGTCCGAGTTGATGAAGTTGGCAAAATAAGGAATGCCGTATTTCGCCGTCATCTCCCAGACCGGTTTCAGATTTTCGTCGTTCCAGTCAAAATCGCGGGTGATGTTATAGGTTGGAATGGGAAAAGTGAAAACCCGTCCGCTGGCATCCCCTTCCGCCATCACTTCCGCGAAAGCCCGGTTGATCATGTTCATCTCTTCCTGGAATTCTCCGTACTTTTCCTTCTGCGGCACGCCTCCGACAATCACCGATTCTTCGATCATATTCTTCGGAGGGACGATATCCAGGGTTATGTTCGTAAAGGGAGTCTGGAACCCGACCCGGGTGGGAACGTTGACATTGAAAACAAATTCCTGCATGCATTGTTTGACCTCCTTGAAGGAAAGTCCGTCGTACCTGACAAACGGGGCCAGAAGCGTGTCGAAATTCGAAAAAGCCTCCGCGCCGGCCACTTCTCCCTGGAGCGTGTAGAAAAAATTTACCATCTGTCCGATAGCCGTCCTCAAATGCTTGGGTGGTTTGCAGGCAATTTTTCCCGGAACACCGGTGAAACCCCGTCGGAGAAGATCCTGAAGGTCCCAGCCGCAGCAATATACAGCGATCTTGTCGAGATCATGAGCCTTAATACTTGCGGACGAAGAACGAGCCTTACCATTTACGACCCTAAAGAAGCCGCCCATTGACTCCAAGAGCATCGAGAACGATTGCAGCATCTCGTTTGGCATTACAACTGACATGCAGACCTGACTGGAATTGACCGCTGCAACGTGGTAATTGAGCAAACAGTCCCGATGAAGGGGATTGAATGCACTGTTCAAGTTGCAGAGCATGTGATCTATGTTGACGTTAAGGGCGGACAGGCCCACCGCAGAGCGCTGCACCTGTCCGATGGGATTAGATGGTAACGTGCCCATTGACACCTCCCAAAGCTTGGCGACTTTCAAGAAAACGTACGATCAGGTGGCGCACAACAGCGGACGCATAGAAGCCTTCACGACTGGCGATCTCGTGTAATCGGTTAATGTCATTATCTGTCAATCTAACTGTAAAGCGCTGAGTCTTTAGCTTATTTTCCATGGAATAATCCTCCGATAGATGGTTTACAAGTTTGTCCGTGGTGTGTTTGGAAATGGTTAAAGGCGGTTGTTGAGGAATCGCTACGCTCTTAAAAGGCCAAGGCGTAACGCTTCGCTCTGTCCATTCGCTACGCTCATAAGCGCGGACGAAAGACAACAGCAAAATTAAAGGCTTTTGATGATTTGCTTGATAGGGTTGGTTTCCCGTTGAGGATAGCTAGTCATTACAAATGCGCTT
>Ga0076279_131_pt1 | contig 13478 bp, 19 predicted proteins | sample RifGroF2_FD_67941 | JGI IMG/M metagenome (GOLD analysis project Ga0076279, IMG submission 67941) | Parcubacteria (Moranbacteria) bacterium GW2011_GWF2_44_10
CGCTTCGCTCTACGAATATACCAATTACGAATATTTTTTGAATTCGTATATTCGTAACAGATTCGTAATTCGTAAAGCTAGCAAGTGAAATAAAGAATTATACTTGCAATTATAATGGGTGCAACGGCAAAAACAATCTTTTGCCCCTTGAAATAAGAAACATCACCGTTTTTTTTGCGGATATAGTTGTGAAACAAGACTCCCGCGGTAAATAAAATAGTTCCGAAAATAATTCCAAAGAGCAGCTTATCAATTCCACAAAGCTTGTTATACGGATGGCCGATCAAGCCTTTTTTCCAAAGCGGCAGGATGACAATTGCGTAATATCCGAGAAAAATCAAGATCTTCCTGCCCTTGAAACGGAGATTTTTTCCGTTCAGCCAATTGATTGTCCAGATGGAGACGGAAACAACAAGCGCTCCGATCCAAAGGCCGGATATCGAGTCGTCAATTCCAAACCATTGGGCGAGTCCCAATCCGGCGCCGACAGCGACCGTGCAGACGGGACAGACGGCAAACGCTGATTTGGCGATCAGCGAGGTTAGCATGATACAGCTGGATATTATAAATTTTCTGTACGGCATAGGTTTAATTCAAAAATCAAAAATCAAAAATAATAATTCAAAATGTAAAACTTATCACATTTTTTATTTTATGAGCATTTTGAATTTTACAATGTCATTTTTCATTTTGAGATTTCCATTTTACATTTTTTATTCTATCCCATTTCTCTGATTTTTAAAAGCCCTTGACGGCTGTTGCACTGATTTTGGGGATATTGTATAATTTGGACAGGAGTAAAAACTAATATAAAAAAATGAAAATCTCAAAAAAACGGGGAGCGTTTAGCATAGGGCGAAAGCTTTTTTTGACTTTGGCTCTTTTTCTTTTGGTCTTCGCCGCGGCGAGCATTGTGAAAATCCAAGCGGCGGGGAATGTTACTGGCTGGCTTTGGGGAGGGAGTGAAGATGCGAATCTAGGTGGAACTGAAAATTGTATGGTTTATCCAGCTAATCCAAGCTGTATTGATGGGGATGAAACAGGATTTGGCTGGATAAGTATGAACTGCCTCGACAGAGAATCTGCGACAGGAAAGACATGTAAAGACAAAAATGACCCCTCGTTTGATTTCTCTTCGAATATAGTAGATTACGGAGTTAATTTTCCTGAAAGTGGAAATGCAAGTGGCTACGGATGGGGTGGTGAGAATATTGGATGGGTAGACTTTAGCGGTGTATCTGTAACAGCAATAGGATCTGAAAAGCATCTATCAGGAACTGCGCAAATAGTGTCTATTTTGCAGGCGGGTTTAAACGCTGGAGGCTGGAGCGGAAAAATAAAGATGGCAGGTGACGGGTCAAGCTGGAATGGATCATCATGTACAGGAATAAATGATTATGGGAATAACAATCGATGCAATTATGGAGTGATAATTGATTCGGATGGCAATTTCTCGGGTAAGGGATGGAATGGGGAAGAGGATGGATCTGGAGGAAATATGGCGAATGGCTTTGGCTGGATTGATTTTTCGCGGGCAGAGATCACAGAGATTTTAGGAATTAGATTAACAGATATCAATTTGAACAGCTCAAACAATCCCGGTGATCTTTATGCTCAACTTATAGACTCAGGTGGAAATGATAAAGCTATATCTGGTAAAAGAATAATATTTTCAGAAATATCTGATCCTTCGGGAAAAATTGCAATAGTAGATTCTCCGCCAGAATGCACAACTGGTGTAGGTGGAGGATGCTTAATAAGAGTACAGGCAACAAATTTTCAAACAAATACAAACGGCATCATAAAAGGAGAATGTTCCGATTCGAGCTGTGGCTCTGATGATTCGAATGTTACTGTTGAAAAGGATCTTGCTTGCACTTGCAGTGCGCCTTCAAGCTTTACGATCACGGCTGGAGATACTGACAAATTTCATGTGACAATTGACGGAGATGCTGGATGCGCTTTGAATATGTGCAGTGCGATTGGCGGTTCTATCAGCGTAAGTACCGATCAGCCGAATTCCGATTGCGTAATTGAGGCACCGTCATCATCTCGGTACGGATGCACAGAGGTTGAAACGGATACAACAGGCGGCGAAGATTGTTTGCCACCAACAAATGTCTGCATCAAGGGCCCTGGCTGGATTGAAACGAATCCGTAAGAAAGTTTAATCTCAACTGACATTTCTACCAACATTGAATGTTGGTAGAAAAATGGTTGATAGATAGATTAAAAACTTCGCTGAGGTCTAACCTTTGCGAGAAGATCTGTACTACTTCCGAAAGTTGAGCTTTCGGAATCGGTTTTCGAGAAAAAAATTAATTATTTTCCCCCCTATATATATGAACAAAAAACAAATCACCCACTGGCTCAAAGTCGCCGTCGTCGGCATCGCTCTTGGCTTTGGGCTGCAATTCGTCCGTGCCTGGACCGAGCCGACCGCGACCCCTCCCGACGGCAACGTCGGCGCGCCGATAAATACGGGCACAGTTGACCAAACAAAAGGGGATACTTCAAGCGGAAAAATCAACGCCAAAGATTTTTGCTTGAATGGCGGTGACTCGACAAAATGTCTCAGCGCCGTTGTTGGAGCCCCAGCCCCTGCTCCACCAGCTCCTGCTCCTCCAGCTCCTCCAGCTCCAACTCCAACAGCCACTCATTGCAACAGCGGGGTGTATTCGTGCGGGTCCACGTACGAGGACAATCCTTCTTGTTCATTTATTTCCGGCATTTGCGGTTGTACAAGTACAACCTATGTTTGTAGCTGCGTTTCAGGCAATTGCGGCATTAATTGTCCCTTTGTGATCCAGTCGATCTATACGGATACGGCGCATTGTCTGTATTATCCGTAACACTGTCTCTTGAGGCTTGCTTTGGGAAATTATAAAAATATAAAAACAAAAAAATGACAAAATTCGAGAAAATAATAATTATTACTGTTTGCGCATTGGCTTTGGTTGTTTTGATTTCTGGCGCGATTATTTTTCGCCAGCTAAAAGACATCAATGCCAGAACGGGAGGCGCTTCAGGCGCAATTCAGCAACCGGTCAGTCAAGATTCTATCAAGAAAAAAAATCCGCCGCTGGAGGAAATAATCAAGCAGTTCACTGGTACGATTGAAAAAATTTCTGAGAATGAATTGACTGTTGACGTGGAGCTAGCTGATTTTTCAAAGCCGAAAAACTCGGAAAAATCGACGAATGCGAACAGTCCGCAAGATCAATCGGCCAATGATTTTGAGAAATTCAACAAACAGATAACAGTGAAAATAAGCGGTGAAACCATGTTTGCTCTCAAGAGGTTTTCAGACTTGAAAACCGGAGACGCAATATCCGTTATATCTGATAAATCTCCTTATTCAGAAAGCGTCTTGACTGCTGGAAACATTATATATTTATCGCCGGCGCGATAAATAAACATTTAATGTCAGGAAAAAGGCTTTTCTGATGTTGGGAAAAAAAATAGTCCCGCTTAGCGGGACTATTTTTCTTTAGCGGCGGTTTTGAGGCACTTAGTGCATATTTTGATATTCCGACCGCCGGTTTTTTTGGTTTGGAGATTGATCGCCATAGTTCTTTTTGTGGCGATGTTGGAATGAGAGCGGCTTTGGGCGGAACGGGGTCCGCGGCCGCAGACTTGGCAGACTCTACTCATAATAATAACTCGCGAATAAGGAACGAATTATTGACGAATGAGAGCGAACTTACTAAAAAGATTCGTTCATATTCGTAATTCATCCACTCTCAATTGGCGAGCGCTTGTTGCTTAATTAACCCGTTCACGATATCATAAGAAAAGATTTTTGGCAACATCCGGGTAATATAATATATGGAATTTATAATAATTCTTCCAATCCTCATAATGTCCGCTGTCGTCCATGAAGTATCGCATGGGCTGGCGGCTTTGTGGCAGGGAGATCCAACCGCAAAATATGCGGACCGGCTCACCCTCAATCCCTTGAAGCATCTCGATCCCTTCGGTTCCGTGCTTTTGCCGCTTCTCCTTGTCTTCACTCGGTCCCCGTTTTTCATCGCTTGGGCGAAACCGGTGCCATATAATCCTTATAATCTCCGAAATCAAAAATATGGGCCGGCCGTTGTTGGAGCCGCCGGGCCACTGTCGAATATCTTTATCGCTCTAATTTTTGGATTTTTTCTCAAGGTTCTCCTTATAACGGGGAATATTTCAGCGGATTTTAGCAGTCTCGCGTTCGCCGTCTTCTATTATGTCATCCTTATCAATCTGATGCTGGCTTTTTTCAATCTGATTCCTTTCCCTCCCCTGGATGGCTCCAAACTTCTTTTCGCTTTTTTTCCCATTCGGGAAGAAACAAAAATGTACCTAGAACAGTACGGATTTTTCTTCCTCATTCCCTTTATAGTTCTTTTTTCTGGTGTTATCGGAACGATCATTCATTCTATCCAAAACGCTTTTTTCAAAGTAGTCGTCGGAATTTGACCGCTTTTTTGCGAGTCGTTATAATAAAAAATAATGGAGAAAAAAAATCAACAAAAGAAAATAACCCAAGAAAATACCGTTGAAATAATTCAGCGTGGATTTTCGGGTCTAGAAAAAAAATTAAATGGTCGTATTGATAATCTCGCGGAAATGGTTCAGCGGGGGTTCGTTGATGTTGAAACGAGGTTGGGCGCGAGAATTGACGGAGTTGAGCAGAAGTTGGGCGGACGTATTGACGGAGTTGAAAACAGGCTCAATGGTGTTGAAAACAGGCTCAACGGGGTTGAAAACAGGCTCAACGGGGTTGAAACTAGGCTTGACAATGTGGTGACGGATATATCCGATATGAGAAAAGAAATAGTAAAAAAATTGGATCAGAAAATTGATCAGGCTGAATTCACGAAGCTTGAAAAAAGATTTGATGTTTTGGAAGAAGTCGCGGTGAAGCAAAAAAAGAATTGACAGAAAAATGTTTTTTATATACTATTCTTTTGCTAGCTTACTAGCGGTTTTATTTATTGACGGAAAATAAAATATTTTTTCGTGAAGCGAATACAAAAATTCAGAATTTTGATTTTTGACCATTGATTATAGCGAAGCAAATATGCCGACTATCAACCAACTCAAAAAAAGGCCCCGAAAGGTCCAGAAGAAAAAAACCAAGTCGCCCGCGATGGCGAGGATTTTCAATACGATTCAAAACCGCCCGGTTGATACCACGAGCCCCTTCAAACGCGGCGTTTGCGTGAAAGTTTCGACGACCACTCCCAAAAAACCGAATTCCGCCCTTCGGAAAATCGCGCGTGTGCGCCTCACCAACGGCATGGAAGTGACAGCCTATATTCCCGGAATTGGCCACAATTTGCAGGAACACTCGATTGTCATGATCCGCGGGGGACGAGTGCCGGATCTGCCGGGAGTGCGATATCACGTTGTCCGGGGAGTTCTCGACGCTGCAGGAGTTTCAGACAGGAAGCAAGGAAGATCTAAATACGGAGCGAAACGGCCCAAGGCCTAGAAATGCAAAATGAAAATCTCAAAATGCAAAATGACAGTGTAAAATGTAAAATGCATTGGAATATAAAATCATCTTTACATTTGCTAATTTTGAACTTTGTATTGTCATTTTACGCTTTGATTTTTGATTATTAAATTATCTATCGTGCCTAGACGCAAAAGAGTATACCGCAAAAATTGGAAGCCCGATTCGGAATATTCAAACCTTCTTGTCGGAAGGTTTGTTGGGCATCTGATGGAAAGAGGCAAAAGGAGCATTGCCGAAAAAATTATTCATGACTCTTTTGAAATTATTCACGAAAAGACCAAAAAGGGCGGACTCAACATCTTTGAGCAGGCAGTGAAAAATGTTTCTCCGATTGTGGAACTGAAATCCCGCCGGATCGGAGGGGCCAACTACCAGGTTCCCGTCCAAGTCGCCGGGGACAGAAGGGCGACTCTCGCGATGCGTTGGATTCTGACTGCCGTGAGAGCCAAAAAAGGCAAGAAAATGGCGGAAAAATTGGCTGACGAACTTCTCGATGCTTCGCAAAAACAGGGCGCGGCAATGAAAAAACGCGAGGACACTCACCGTATGGCGGAAGCGAACAAGGCGTTTGCCCATTTCGCATAAATAAATATATGGCAAGAAAATATCCTATAGAGAAGTATAGAAACATCGGAATAATCGCGCATATCGACGCCGGCAAGACAACGACCACCGAGCGCGTTTTGTTTTATACGGGAATTTCCCACAAAATCGGCGAAGTCCATGAGGGAGAAGCGACGATGGATTGGATGGAGCAGGAAAAAGAACGCGGCATCACGATCACAAGCGCCGCGACGACATGTTATTGGCAGGATTGCCAAATAAACATCATTGACACCCCGGGCCATGTGGATTTCACCGTAGAGGTGGAAAGGAGCCTCAGGGTTCTTGACGGTGGAGTGGTCGTCTTTGACGGGAAAGAAGGCGTGGAGCCTCAATCAGAAACGGTTTGGCGCCAGGCTGACAAATACAATGTGCCAAGGCTCTGTTTTATAAACAAAGTGGATAAAGAAGGAGCTGACTTTTTCTTTTCGTTGGATTCAATTGAAAATCGGCTAAATCCGCGAGTGATGGCCGTCCAGATTCCTATCGGGCAAAGAAGCGACTTCAAGGGTGTAGTTGACCTTATGAAAATGAAAGCCGTATATTTCGAAGGAGATAAGGGCGAAAAAGTGCGGGAAGACGAAATTCCCTCCGAAATGCTGGAAGAAGCAAAAAAGTGGCGGGACAAAATGGTGGAAAAAATTGCCGAAACGGACGATGCCCTCACGGAAAAGTTTTTAGCGGGAGAGGAAATTTCATTTCCGGAACTCAAAGCCGCCCTTCGAAAGGCCGTGATCGGCGTGAAATTATTTCCGGCTTATTGCGGTTCAGCCCTCAAAAACAAAGGCGTCCAACCGGTTTTGGACGGAGTGGTTGATTATCTGCCTTCACCGATCGAAATTCCTCCCGCAAAGGGAATTGATCCGAAGACCGAAAAAGAAATTGAGGTTAAGGCTCTTGACGAAGGTTCCTTTTCGGCTCTGGCCTTCAAAATCGCAACTGATCCTTTTGTCGGGCAACTGACTTTCTTCCGCGTATATTCAGGAACAGTCAAAGCCGGCTCTTACGTTCTGAATGCGACTAAGGGAGAAAAGGAGAGAGTGGGAAGAATTCTTCAGATGCATGCCAACCACCGCGAAGAAATGCAGGAAATATATGCCGGCGGGATTGGGGCGCTGGTCGGGATGAAATATACGACCACCGGCGACACGCTTTGCGATCCGGAGAAACCTGTCATTTTGGAATCCATTACTTTTCCGGAGCCGGTTATTTCGATTGCCATTGAGCCGAAAACCAAAGCTGATCAGGAGAAAATGGGAATCGCCCTCAAAAAGCTCTCCGCGGAAGATCCGACTTTTCGCGTTCGGTCAGATGAAGAAACCGGACAAACCATCATTTCCGGAATGGGGGAGCTGCATCTTGATATTATCGTCGATCGGATGAAGCGCGAATTCAAAGTGGAAGGAAATGTCGGTCGTCCGCAGGTTGCATACAGAGAAACGATCAAAAAATCGGCTGAAGCGGAAGGAAAATATATCCGTCAATCGGGAGGTCGAGGGCAATACGGCCATTGCTGGCTGAAAGTTGAACCGAACGAAAAAGGTAAAGGTTTTGAATTTCTGGATGAAATCAAGGGAGGAATTATTCCGCAAGAGTATATTCCGGCGATACAAAAGGGTGTCAAGGAAGCTTTGGACCGGGGGGTTATTGCCGGTTATCCGCTGGTGGACATAAAAGTGACGGTTTATGACGGATCATATCACGATGTTGATGGCGCTTCAGGAAGGAGTAAGGCGGGCTGATCCGATCATTCTTGAACCGATTATGAAAGTGGAAGTAGTCACGCCCGAGCAGTTTATGGGGGATGTGGTTGGGGATATCAACGCGAAACGCGGTCAAATCCAGGAAATTGAAGACCGGGGCGAAGGAAACGCGCGGGTGAAAGTGATCAAGTCGATTGCTCCTCTGGCTTCAATGTTCGGGTATGCCACCCAGCTTCGCTCGATGAGCCAGGGAAGGGCAAATTATAACATGGAGTTTGACTATTATGAAGAAGTGCCGAAAAATATCGCAGAAGAAATAAAGAGCGGAGAAAAAAAATGATTACGAAAGAGCTCAAAGAAATACTGGATGCGGTCGGCGGAAGATATATCATCGTCGAAAACGGAAAACCGGCATACATCGTGATGAATTTCGAAGAATATAAGGAAGCGGTTATGAGCCGAAAAGAGCTTCGGGCATTGACAGAAAAAGAGCTTGTTGATAAGATAAATTCCGATATATCGCTCTGGCGCGAAAACAAGGAAAAATCGGAAGAAGCGCTCCTGGGCGAAATCGAAAAACTGGAAGACATCGAATATATCAGGTAAACGTTTTGACAAAAAATAAAACTTGATTTATAATAATTTCAAACAGAAGACATTTATAATAATAAATCTTAATAAAAGCTAATACAAAGCGAATTTGCACAAATTCGATATTATCATTTGGGCAAGTTCGGAAAGAAAAAAATGGCGGCAGTATTTGAAAGAACCAAACCTCACGTCAACGTTGGCACAATCGGACACGTTGACCATGGAAAAACTACCCTTACGGCAGCGATACTCCACGTGTTGAATCTTGCCGGTTTTTCCGCTTCAAAAAAATCTGTCGATGAAATTGACAATGCTCCGGAAGAAAGGGAGCGCGGCATCACGATCGCAACCACTCATTGCGAATATGAATCTGAAAAAAGGCACTATGCCCATGTTGACTGTCCGGGCCATGCCGATTACATAAAAAATATGATCACCGGCGCCGCCCAAATGGACGGAGCTATTTTGGTTGTTTCTGCCACCGATGGTCCCATGCCCCAGACGAGGGAGCATATATTGCTTGCTCGCCAAGTCGGCGTTCCCCAAATCGTCGTATTTCTCAATAAGGTTGACATGGTGGATGATCCGGAGCTTGTGGACCTGGTTGAAGCTGAAATTCGCGAGCTTCTCACAAAATATGAATTTGACGGGGACAAGATCCCGGTTATCCGGGGTTCGGCCCTCAAGGCTCTTGAGTCAAAAAGCAAGGACGATGAAGCGGCCAAGCCCATCCTCGATCTCATAAAAGCTCTTGATGATTCGATTCCAGAGCCGGTTCGCGATGTTGACAAGCCTTTTCTTATGCCGATTGAAGACATTTTCTCAATCGAAGGCCGCGGCACAGTCGTCACGGGAAGAATCGAAAGAGGCGTTGTAAACCTCAATGAGGAAATTGAAATTGTCGGAATCCGCCCTACCACCAAGACGATTGTCACAGGAGTGGAAATGTTCAACAAGACCCTTGACAAGGGACAAGCCGGAGACAATGCCGGAATACTTCTGCGCGGAACCAAGAAAGAAGATGTTGAGAGAGGACAAGTGCTCGCGAAACCCGGTTCAATCACGCCTCACACTGAATTTGAAGGGGAAATATACATCCTCACCAAAGAAGAAGGCGGCCGCCACACTCCAAACCGCAATTTTATATCCGGACTACTGATGTGACAGGAGATGTCACTCTTCCGGAAGGATCGGAAATGGTTATGCCGGGCGACACGGTCAACCTGGGTGTGAAATTGATGGCTCCGGTTGCCATGGAAGACGGAATGCGGTTTGCCATTCGAGAAGGCGGAAAAACAGTCGGAGCGGGAGTGGTAACGAAGATCATCAAGTAAAAAGCTTGGCTTTGAGAAATGACGGGATTCGAGCCCCCGTCAGGTAAAAATCTTGCTTCGTATGGATTTTAGGAAAGAGTTTTAAATATTTTTTACAATTAGTCTCCGATGGCAACCAAGAAACCTGCGGAAGAAGAAGCAAAACCGAGAATTCGGGTTAAAATAAAAGCCTACGATCATAAAGTGATTGATCGCAGCGCCCGTCAGATCGCGGAAACTGCGGAACGCACCGGCGCGGAAATCGCAGGTCCTGTTCCTTTGCCGACCCAAATTCGCAAATACACCGTGAATAAGTCAACTTTTGTGCACAAGGACAGCCGAGACCAGTATGAAATGCGGCTCCACAAAAGACTGATTGATATATTCAATCCTACGCCGAAAACGATTGACAGTTTGACTAATCTGGATTTGCCAGCTGGTGTGGATGTTGAGATAAAAATGTGATATCCTCTACGAATTACGAATCGAGTACGAATATACGAATTTTTATTTGGTTCGTAATTTGCAGAGAAATCTAGTTAAAGTCCCGATTTATCGGGATACTAAGCTAGCGAAAAAATCCTTTGGTTTTTAGCTGGTTTAATGCCAGTTTTTTTATTTGGAGTATTATGTTATGAAATTTATTCTAGGCAGAAAATTGGGGATGAGTACGATATATAGCAAGGAAAAAGGGGCACTGAATGTGACTTTGGTTGAATGCGGACCGAATGTTATTACCCAAGTTAGAAATACCGAAAAAGACGGGTATGAGGCGGTGCAGATAGGAATCGCGAACCCAAAGCGGAAAACACAAAGTGAAAAATCAAGAAAGGATTATTTAAAAATAAAGGAATTTAAGGGCGAATTGAAGGATAAAAAAACTGGTGACAAGATTGACATAAGCCAATTTGAGGTTGGAGACAAAGTGAAGGTATCCGGAATCACGAAGGGAAAAGGATTCCAAGGCGTGATGAAGCGGCACAACTTCAAAGGCTCTCCCCATTCTCACGGGCACAAGCATGATTGGCGGGCACCTGGATCAATTGGCTCCAGTTTTCCGGAGCATGTCATCAAGGGTAAAAAGATGGCGGGCCGGATGGGCGCCGAGCGATCATCTGCGCGGAATTTGGAAGTCGTTGAAATTGACAAAGAAAACAGCATATTGTATCTCCGTGGAGCAGTGCCAGGGGTGAAGGGAAGAATCGTGGAAATAATTTGCAATTCTTAATCTAAAATAAGGATGAAAGCCGCAGTTCACAATCTGGAAGGAAAAAAAATCAAAGATATTGAATTGGCTAATTTTGTTTTCGGCGTGGAGAAAAATGATGTTCTGCTCCATCAAGTTTACGTTGCCCAATATGCCAATCGCCGGCAGATTCTTGCCCACACAAAAGACCGGGCGGAAAGAGCCGGATCCGGGAAAAAACCCTGGAAGCAGAAGGGAACCGGACGGGCGAGAGTCGGATCCGTGAGAAGCCCGATCTGGAGAAAAGGGGGAGTGATTTTTGGCCCGACCAAAGACCGAAATTTCAAAAAAGATGTTTCGAAAAAAATGAATCACAAAGCATTGGCAGTCGTTCTTTCTGAAAAACTGGCGGACAAAGAGATTATAATCGTTGATAGCTTGGAAATAAAAGAATCAAAAACGAAAAAGATGGGAAAAGCTCTTGAGTCTTTGAAGATAAAAGGAAGCGTCCTTTTCGGTTTTTTGAAAAGTGAACAGGAGGCAAAAAGGGCCAGCCGAAATATTCCCAGAGTTGACAATATTGACGCAGAAAATTTGAATATTTTTGATATTTTGAACCACAAATATTTGGTGTTAAGTGAAGAAGGGGTAAAAATGATTGAGAAAAAGTATAAGAAATAATTGCGCGTTATGGCAATTTTTGACAGAATTTTGGGGAAAAAGGGCACGGAAAAAGAAACGGTTGAAAAAGGGAATAAACCGAAAGCTATTAAGGTTGCTAAAAAAGAGAAAACAAGAGAGAAGCCGGTGAATAAGGCCAAAACTGAAAAGCCGAAAAAAGAAGTTAAATCCGGAAAAGTTCTCAAAAAAGAAGAAAACATCGCCCACCGAATCCTTTCAGAACCCTTAGTAACCGAAAAATCCGCAAGCCTAGGGCAGTTCAATAAGTATGTTTTCAAAGTCGCCCAAAAGGCTGATAAACGCCAGATAAAAGGGGCGATCCAGGATTATTATGGAGTTCGGGTCACAAGTGTGAATATAATCAGGATTCACCCGAAAAAAAGAGTTCAGGGAAGGACAGTGGGATACAAAAAAGGCTATAAAAAAGCTATTGTGACTCTCGCAACCGGAGATACAATCGGAATAAACGAAAGCGTGTAGCCTTTGCGAATTGCGAATCAATTACCTGCCCGAAATGCTTTGTTGTTTATTCAAAAGCATATACGCAGGAGAACATGTGGTAAACTTAGCGATAATATGCTCACAAGAAGCATTTCAAAGCAGGCGGGCGAATATACGAAATAATGAAGATCAAGATTTATCGAAAAACTACTCCCGGGCGAAGGCAGATGTCAGTGGCAAAGCTTGAAAAAGATTCTGGAAAACCGGAAAAGAGTTTGACGTATTTTATAAAAAGGAACAAGGGACGGTCGGGCGGGAAAATTTCAGTCCGCCATAAAGGGGGAGGCCATAAGCGAAGATACAGGGAAATAGATTTCAGGATGGACAAACTTGATATTCCGGCGGTGATTGCTAGGATAGAAAGAGACCCCAACCGGAGCGCCAACATAGCCCTTCTCCAATATGCGGACGGGGAAAAACGTTATTCAGTCGCTGTTTCCGGAATGAAAGAGGGCCAAAAAATCTTGACAGCTGAAAAAACTCCCGTCAAAATCGGCAATAGGGCAATGCTCAAAAATATTCCAATCGGAACCCAAATCTGTCTTGTTGAACTTTTTCCAAAAAGAGGAGCCCAGCTCGGAAGGAGCGCCGGCTCTTCAGTGACTCTGATGTCAGTTGAAGGGAATATGGCCCAGCTCAAACTTTCATCGGGAGAACTCCGGATAGCCAGCGGCGACTGTTTCGCGACTATTGGCCAAGTCAGCAATACATTGCACAATACCGTGATGATAGGCAAAGCGGGACGCTCAAGATGGCTGGGGATAAGGCCGACTGTCCGGGGATCTGTGATGAACCCGGTTGACCATCCGCACGGCGGAGGAGAAGGAAAACAAGGAATAGGCCTTAAGCATCCAAAGACTCCCTGGGGAAAACCGGCGCTGGGAAAGAAAACAAGGAAGAAATACAAGTATAGCAATAAATTCATATTAAAAAGAAGAAAATAATGTCCCGTTCACTCAAAAAAGGTCCCTTTGTGGATGAAGTCTTGTTGAAAAAGATCGAGAAGATTCGCGATCAGAAAAACAAGCCGGTCATCAAGACTTGGTCGCGCCGTTCGACGATCATTCCCGATATGGTGGGGGTGACTTTCGCGATTCACAATGGCCGCAAATTTGTTCCGATCTATGTGACTGAGGGAATGGTGGGACACAAACTGGGCGAATTTGCTCCGACGCGGACCTTCAAGGCCCACTCGGGAATGAGAAAAGAAGAGAAACCGGCAGGGGGTGCACCGGCGGGCGGGGGTGCGGCAGGTAGCGCGCCGGCGGGCGGCGCTCCAGCGGGCGGTGCGCCAGCAGCAAAGACGTAACCCGTGACTCGTTACGGATCACGGATTACGGTTTACGGATTACGATTCACGAGTTACGGTTTACGGGGTTTAAGATATGTCGAAAAAC
>Ga0076279_114_pt2 | contig 11979 bp, 12 predicted proteins | sample RifGroF2_FD_67941 | JGI IMG/M metagenome (GOLD analysis project Ga0076279, IMG submission 67941) | Parcubacteria (Moranbacteria) bacterium GW2011_GWF2_44_10
CTACGACGCGTCGCGAAAAGAGCCCTCCGTTCTTCCGGCCAAAGCGCCTCAATTGCTTCTCAATGGAACGATGGGAATCGCAGTCGGAATGGCGACGAATATTCCTCCGCACAATCTTGGTGAATTGGTTGATGGGATTGCCCATATTATCGAAAATCCGGATTGCGAAGTGAAAGATCTCGTGAAATTTGTGAAAGGCCCCGATTTTCCGACCGGCGGGACAATATACAACCAGTCGGATATCAATCAGGCTTATCTCACCGGACGGGGAAGTATTGTCACCCGGGCCGAAGCGGAAATCGTGGAAACGAAAAACGGGCAATTTCAAATTATTGTGACGGAGATGACTTATGCCTCCAACAAGGCGACGACAATCACAAAGATTGCCGAACTCGTGAAGACGGGAAAACTGGAGGGCATCCGGGATATCCGTGACGAATCCGACAAGGACGGGGTGCGGATCGTGATAGAACTCAAAAAAGAGGCTTTCCCGAAGAAAATTCTCAACAAACTCTATACTCTCACTGACCTTCAAAAATCGTTTCACGTGAATATGCTGGCGCTGGTGGACGGAATCGAGCCCAAGATCCTGAATCTCAAAGCCGCTTTGGAACATTTTATCGAACATAGAAAAGTTGTTGTCACCCGCCGCACGAAATTTGACCTTGAAAAAGCAAAAGACAGGGCTCATATTCTCGAAGGCCTCAAGAAAGCGCTCGACCGCATTGACGCGGTCATAAGCGTAATCAGAAAATCGGCCACGAAAGAAATTGCCCACCAGAATTTGATGAAGCGCTTCAAATTGTCGGACAAGCAGTCAGCGGCGATTCTTGAGATGAGGCTTCAGACGCTGGCGGGCCTTGAGCGAAAAAAAATCGAAGATGAGCTCAAAGAAAAAAAGAGGCTGATTGCCGAACTCGAAGATCTCCTCAAGAGTCCCAAGAAAATATTGGGTGTAATTAAAAAAGAACTCCAGGATCTCAAAGAAAAATACGGAGATGAGCGGAAAACGAGGGTGGTGAAATCGGCAGTGGGCGAATTCAAGCAGGAAGATCTGATACCCAACGAAGAAACGATCATCGTGCTGACAGAGGATGACTATGTCAAGCGGATGCCGCCTTCGCTCTATCGTGTCCAAAAGCGGGGCGGAAAGGGCGTGATAGGCGCGACGACTAAGGAAGGCGACACGATTGATAAGGTCGTCTCTGCAATGACGCATGACGATCTGTTCTTCTTCACGAACAGCGGAAAAGTCTTTCAATCAAAAGCTTATGAAATTCCGGTCTCATCGAGAACTGCCAAAGGGCAGGCCATTGTGAATTTTCTTCAGGTCGCTCCGGGCGAAAATATAACGGCTATTATTTCGACAGGAAGAGACAGTGAAGCCAAATATCTTTTTATGGCCACAAAATCCGGAACCGTCAAAAAATCGGCCATTTCTGATTTTGAAAAGGTGCGCCGAAGCGGCCTGATCGCGATAAATCTGCCCAAGGACGATGAATTGCGTTGGATTTCTCCCACGACCGGGAAAGACGAGGTGATCATCACAACTTCCGGCGGACAAGCCATTCATTTCAAAGAAACTGACGTTCGCCCGATGGGGCGCGGCGCAGCCGGGGTGCGAGGAATCAGGCTGAAAAAGGACGACGAAGTGGTTGGAATGGACGTTGTTCTGAAAAATCAAAAGGGAAATCAGCTTTTAGTTTTTGCTCAAAACGGATTTGGAAAAAGGTCGGACCTAAAGGGATACAAGATTCAAAAACGCGGTGGCAGCGGAATCAAGACGGCCAAGGTTACATCCAAAACCGGAAAACTTGTTTCGGCGCATATCGTGAACACGGACAATCTTGAAACGGATCTGATTTGCTCGAGCGCAAAAGGACAAATTATACGCGTGCCTTTGAAAAGTGTTCCGGCTCTTGGCCGGGCGACACAAGGAGTCAGGGTAATGCGTTTCAACGCCGACGACAAGATAGCCGCAACTGCGGTCTTATAACCTGTAGTTTAAAATTGATAAAATGCGCTCAAAGCCCTCACCTTCCGAAAAGTGAGGGCTTTTGGCATGTTGTTGGATTATTCTAAATAGTGTAAAATTATATCGAGGGAAAAACTTGCGGTATACGCCATTTGTTGCGAGCCGTATTCATTATATGAAAAAGAAAAACAAAAAATATCTTGAAAATAAAATTATAATTCTTTTTTTTGCTGTGTTTATTGCGCTGACGCTTTCCGGATGCGGCGCTCCGAAGGAAACTAGCTATAAAGTTGACCTTGAAATTTGGGGGCTTTTTGACGATTCGGATGCGTTTTCAAAAGCAATCCAAGAATACAAAAAAAGAAACAGCAGGGTAGGCGCGATTACCTATAAAAAAATGCCGGTTGATTCCTATGAAAATGACCTTCGGGACGCTTTGGCGATCGGGAAAGGGCCGGATATCTTTCTTATCCATCACACCTGGCTGGCAAAGCATCTCGACAAACTTGAGCCTGCGCCACTGGAAATGGGAACCGGCAATGGCGAAAAGGCTGTCTTCATCACGCCAAGAAAAGTCCAGGAATATTTTGCGGATGTTGTCCAGAAAGATTTCGTGAACGGCTCAAATGTTTATGCGCTGCCCCTCTCGGTCGATTCTTTGGCTCTTTATTATAATAAAGATATTCTCAATCAGGCGGGGATTTCACGTCCTCCAAAAACGTGGGAAGAATTTGACAGTGATGTCCAGAAAATCACCAAGATTGACTCATTTGGGAACATCATTCTTGCCGGAGCGGCGATGGGAGTCTCCAGCGACCGTCCCGAAAATCTCGGCGGCGGAAAAATCAACCGGGCTACCGACATCTTGACGCTTCTTATGATGCAGGCAGGAACCGAAATGTTTGATTCCGAGAGAAAAATGGCCAAGTTTTCCGAATTCTCTTCTTCTGATACCGGAAAAGACAAATTTCCCGGACAAATGGCGCTTGAATACTACACGAAATTTTCAAATCTCAATTCAAGCCAATATACTTGGAATGCGCAAATGCATAATTCGATTGATGCTTTCGTAGAAGGAAAGACAGCTATGACAATCAACTATTCTTGGCTTATTCCGCGAATCCAAGACAAAGCTCCGAAGCTCAATTTTGGCATTGCCCCAGTTCCTCAAAATAAGGATCAAAACAATAAAGGAATCAACGCTAACTTTGCCAATTATTGGGGCTTGGCAGTTTCAAAAAGCAAGATTATGGCAACTGACGAGGGGCAACCAGCCACGGCGACAAATGAACAGAGGATCACCGAAGCCTGGAGGTTTCTTGCTTATCTCACGATGGGTTCTGAAGAAATTTCTCCTTTTATCGGAGCAGCATCCAGTGAAGTGGCTGGATACAATCCAGCGGAGGAATATGCCGAAAAACAAAGAAAGCCCGCAGCGCGGCGGGACCTTATTGAAAAGCAGAAAGAAGATTTGCTTCTCTCGCCTTTTGCCCAAGGGAACCTCATTGCCCGTTCCTGGCCGGAACCGGACAATCTGGCGGTGGAGAAAATATTTGATGAGATGATTGACGATGTGGTTCTCCGGAATGAAAAATCAGGTGAAGTCATCCGCCAAGCCCAAAATAGCGTCAATCTGCTGATAAAGAGATAATGTCCCAAGTTACAAAAATTATAAAGGAAAATAAAATTTTGATGAAAACGATATATTTTACAGGAAAGAAATATATTATCGGATTATTTTTGATTGTCTTGTTTATCCTTAGTGCAAAAATATCTGAAGCGGCTTATTTAACAAACGCTCAGTGTGCTGCACAGGGAGGAAGATGTAATTGGGTTTCAAATATTTGCTCATCTGACGAGACACTGGTGGGTCTCTGTGAAGGAGGAGCTTTTTCACAGGGAGCCTGTTGTAAACCAAACACAACCCCATCACCTACCCCATCACCTACCCCATCACCTACCCCATCACCTACCCCATCACCTACCCCATCACCTACCCCATCACCTACCCCACCCCATCACCTACCCCATCACCTACCCCATCACCTACCCCATCACCTACCCCATCACCTACCCCAATATCAACAGCAGATACTAGCGGATCACTTGTCCCCTGCACCAATAATTGCACACTTTGCGACATTATCGTCGGCCTCAACAGAATTTTCAAATATCTGGGCACTCTTTTGGTCATTGTTGCGATTCTTTTCATCATAATTGCCGGAATTGCCTATATGGTTTCGGGCGGAAGCAAGAATTTGACTGAATGGGCGAAAAAAGCGCTGATGTACGCTCTGGTCGGTTTTGTAATATATCTCGCTTCCTGGATGATTGTTGGTTCGATTCTTTCAGCTATGGGATACAACAGAACTGGCTGGTCGACATTTGATTGCGAAAGCGGATCTTAGCCGAAAAAAAACAAAAAATGAAAAAGTCATATTTTCAACCCGTTATCGTTTTCACGATTGTTCTTTTGACAATAATATTTTTTTTGCAAATCGCAATTTTATCCCCGGCCGTGCTTGCCGATGACGACAGCACCGGAGGACTGGTTCCCTGCAACAACAAATGCACCCTTTGCCATATTCTGATCGGTCTTCAAAACATATTCAAATATCTCATTGGCCTGCTTTTTGTCGCTACGATGTTTTTTGTCACCTTAAATGGCGCGCTGATGATGGTTTCAGCCGGAAGCAAGAAGATTATCGGCCAGGTAAAAACCGCTCTTGGCTACTGCCTGAAAGGTTTCCTCCTTTTTCTTATCTGCTGGGTTATTGTCACGGGTATCATGAAAACACTGGGCTACAGGCAACTCAACAATTGGTGGCAGTTTGAATGTGACACGACTCAAGCAGAACCACCGGTATCACCTACCCCATCACCAACCCCGTCACCGACCCCAACTCCTACAAATAAATCATGCAAAGACATTGGCGGTATCTGTCGAATTTGGCATCCTTCGATGGAGGGGCAATCGAAGTGCGAGGAAGGAGAGCAGCCCCGAGAAGATTACAAGTGCCCAAATTCGGGAGAAATTTGCTGTATCACAAAGGCAATCTGGAATTGTGCCGACGCTGCGGCCGCGGCTCGAGAAGTAATTAATAATTATATGAAACTAGTAAACAGTGGCCAGCAATATGGTGCTAAGTTACCAGGCGATATAATAAAGGAAACTGCAAACTGTGGTTCATCGTGCAATTGGTCTTGGCAGTCTGCCGGTCTGCCGGATTTCTGGAGTCTGAAACGGAGTGAATGGGACGGAAACCCAAATTCTTTGCAGCCGGGCGACATTTGCTTACTAGTTTCGAATGATCCTAACGCACAAGGTGACGCTAAATATCCGCATGCGTTTATGATTTTGGATCAAAATGGCATGACAACTATGGCAAGCCCTAAAATCAATATCACATATAGTAAGGATGGGTTAAACTATAATATTAATCGACTAAAACCAGAAAATTTACATATTGAAGTAGTTCGTATTTCAGACGTGGTTTGCAAGAACAAATAGAATTAAGGTGGAATAAACTCATGTCTCTCAAAAAAATTTTTATTGCTACCGGAATTGTTATAATCATCGCCGTTTCGGTGATTTGGCTCTATCTCTCGTCCCAAAAAGAGGAAAATATTTCCCCAGAGCCAACGCAAAACGAGGAGAGTGCTGTTCCGGCCGCTCTTCCCTCTGGAACAGAATCTTCTGGAAATTTGGAAAATGTCGAAAAAGCGCGAAAAATATTTGAAAATCTCATTCAGGAAAAGATTTCCGACAAAACAAAAAAAGACGGATCAAAAAAAGTTGATTTCAGGGATCAAAAAGGGAATCTGATCCCCCTTTCGGATTTCGAAAATGCGCTTGGCGTCGAAATATACCCTAAACTTAAGGAATATTTGAACAATGGATATCAAGTATTTTATTGCCCTGGAGCGGACGGGGAAAAAACATTCGGTGTTTATCTGGAGTATAATCAAGAAAAAGTTTATAAGGGGTTCACTTATGATGTTTTGGATATGATGAAAGGTTGGGAAAATTCAATTTTCCCCAATTTTCACACAGTTTTGTTTCCCGATTTTGATTTCAATAAAGACAGCTTGAATCAAAAAATCGAGTTTCGAGATGGAAAATACAGATATGCCGAAGTAAATTTTCCCGACGGAAAAAAGAGCTCCATTCAATACGATGCTGTTGAATCTGGAATTATTATCGCCGCTTCCTCCTCTTGTCTCGACAATGTGCATCAATATTATGAACCCATATTGCCGCAGCCATAATCATAATTTTTTTACAAAACAATGAAAAAAATCATACTCCCCCTCGTTATTCTCTTGGCAATATTTTTTCTTCAAGCCAGGCCGGCATTTGCCGCCTCCATTGATTTCACAAACCCTTTGACTGCCACCGATCTCAAGACCGTTTTGACGAATATCATGACATACCTCAGAAACATTGCCGGATCAATCGCCCTCCTTTTTATCGTTATCGGCGGGATTATGTATATTGTCTCAACCGGCGACAAGGATAGAATGGAGCGCGCGAAAAACACTCTCATTTACGCCCTTGCCGGGTTTGCCATCGTATTAGCCGCATCTACTTTCACCTCCGAAATTCAGACGGCTCTCGGAGAGAGCGTGACATCCACCGGCGGACCCACTCTAGCGCAGATTATCCTCAATGTTTTGAGACTCCTTTTGTCAATCGTGGGATCTCTTGCTATAATAAGCATAGTGATCGGCGCCATTTGGATGTTCTCCGCCGGGGGAGATAAAGAAAGGTATGAGCTCGGGAAAAAAACTGTGATCTATTCAATAGTCGGCGTGACGGTCGTTTTGATTTCCGTAATCGTCCTCAACCAAATCAAGACATTGATTGGCGGATAAAAACCCGAAAAAAAATAATTTCGATGAAATTTGTGAGAGGAGGTGAATAAATGAAAAAGAAAATACAATCTGTTGTGAGAAAAGTTTGGGCGGTGGCCTTTCTGTTTCCGCTGGTGGCATCGGCTCAATTTACAAAGCCCGGGAATACTGGTTTGCCTACTGGAACAATTTTCAACATTATCAAAGGTATTATGAACTGGCTTTTGGGAATTCTGGGGTTTGTGGCCGTTATTGGTTTTGTCGTAAGCGGAATCATGTTTCTTATTGCAGCTGGTGATGAAGACCGCCAAAAAACCGCCAAAAAAGCCATGTTTTATTCAATTACGGGTGTCATTGTGGGCTTGGTTGGTTATGTAGCCTTGTTGGCGATTGAGGCAATGTTGAACGCGTCATCCGCGACATTCTGACCAGATAAATATTTCTGAAAAGGTTTCCTTTGCGGCTTCGTTTCCAATGGAGCCGCTTTTTATTTGGATTGTATATTGCATAGTCTTCCTCGAAAAGCTATAATAAGCTCGGCGAGAAAAATAATTATTTTGAGACAAAAATGAAAAAGACAATATGTTGCTATCTCACAACGACTAGAAATAAAAAGAAAATATTTATCGAAATATTTTTTGCTGTTTTCTTTTTAGTTATTTTTCTTCCAGGAGCGATTTTTGCTCAAGGTGTGCCCATTCCATCCGAGAGCCTGCCCGCGGGCAGTGATTTGAAAACGGTGGTTGAGAATTTCATGAAGTGGCTTCTTGGCATCTTTGGTTTTTTGGCAATTATCGCTTTTATCGTAAGTGGAATAATGTATCTTACTTCTGGCGGTGACAAGGAGAGAGCGGAAACAGCTAAAAAAGCCATGAATTATTCCGTCATAGGGGTAATTGCAGGTTTATCGGGATATCTGATTATCCAAGCCATTGAAAGCTGGCTCGGTGGTTCTACTACTTTTTAGCCACAGCGCAGGCAATGCTTGTTTTTAAATTTCTCTGCGCGAAACTTTTCGCTCCGCGCTTTTTTATGGCTTGATTATATAATGAGCAGGAGTTATTATAATAAATGCTTCTGGAATGGCAGATTCACCCCGCACCATTTTGGGTGAGTGGCGAAATTGGCATACGCACTAGCCTTAGGAGCTAGCGGGGCGACCCATGGAGGTTCGAGTCCTCTCTCACCCAAAAAATTAGATCAAAAAATGGTGCGGGGCACACCAGCCCCCGCACTAAATTGCTCCGCAATTAGTGCGGGGTAAACTTAGGAGCTAGCGCCGCAAGGCATGAGGGTTCAACTCCCTCCCTGCCCACAAGATATTTCAAATGGAGGTTTTTACCCCGACTTTACGTCGGGGCAAGTCCCTGCCTGCCGGCAGGCAGGCTCTCCCCGGCACAATGCTCAAAATTATTTTTCAAAACAAAGGTTATATTGTCGTCAACAAGCCAGCGGGGCTGGCTGTTCACTCCGGCGTGGGGATCAAAGAAAAAACTCTGGTTGATTTTTTAGTCGACAAATTTCCCGAAATCAAAAATGTTGGCGATGAGCCGGAAATGAGGCCGGGAATTGTTCACCGCCTCGACAAAGATACTTCCGGCGTGATGGTTGTGGCGCGAAATCAGAAAACTTTTGAATATCTCAAAAACCTTTTCAAAAAGCGCGAAGTCGAAAAAAAATATCTGGCATTGGTTTATGGGGAGCTGAAAAACAAGGAAGGAAAAATTGAAGGAGAAATGGGCCGGTCAAAAAGGGACTTCCGGAAACAATCTTTCGTAAGAGGAAAAGTCGAAGTCAGAAAAGAAAGGTATTCCCTGACGCATTATATGGTTATTAAAGAATTTGGGAATTATTCCCTTCTTGAAGTATCCCCGAAAACTGGCCGGACGCACCAAATCCGGGTCCATCTTCATTCTATTGGCCATCCAGTCGTGGGAGATAGAAAATATTCTTTCAAAGAATATAAGCGCCAAAAATGCGCTCGGATGTTCCTCCACGCAAATGAAATAGTATTTGTTGGCCAGGAAGGGAAAAAAATGAGATTTGTTTCTCCCGCGCCAAAAGAAATGAAAGAGCATCTAGGCGGGGTTGACTGCGGAGGAAAATAATTATATGATATACTGGCTTGTAAGAAGCGGTTTTTTTATTTAATCTAATACTATGAAGAAGGTGACGGAATACAATCAAAAAGTGCGGGCCTCAAGAAAAATGCCCCAGCTGCGGTCCGGTGATATCGTTAAGGTGCATAGGAAAGTAAAAGAGGGAGAGAAAGAAAGAACGCAGGTCTTTGAAGGGATCATTATTTCCATAAAGGGAAAACAAAGCTCTTCACCAATGATCACAGTGAGGAAAGTTTCTTTCGGAGTGGGAGTGGAGATTATCGTGCCAGTTTTTTCTCCGCTAATTGAAAAGATCGAAGTTATCAAGAAAGCGAAAACAAAGCAATCGAAACTCTATTATCTCCGGCGCAAAGACTTCAAACTTTCGAAGCTCAAAATGAAAGAACTGGATAAATTTATTGCAGAAGACAAGGAAGAAGAGATAGAAGAGCCGCCTGAAGAGAAAGCTGAAAAAATTGGCGAGGGAGAAAACAATGTGGCAAAAAAAGAAATTGCTGAAGAGAAAGAGATTAAAAAAGATTAGATTTTTTATATCTTGCCGTGGTGCCGGAACTGGTAGACGGGCCAGCTTGAGGGGCTGGTGTCCATTAGGGCGTGGGAGTTCGAGTCTCCCCCACGGCACTCGAACAGGAAAATTATTCCTGTTGGAAAGCAGATGTTCTCACAAAATATATTTAGAAAGCAAAACGACGGGCGCGTAGCTCAGTTGGTTAGAGCATCTGTCTTACAAACAGAGGGTCAGAGGTTCGAGTCCTCTCGCGCCCACGAGTATATGCCGGGCTAGCTCAGTCCCGCCAGAGGCGGATAAAGTCCGAGCAGAGGACTTGAGGTTAGCGTCGGAATTAACAATCGAATAATTTTTGCCGGGCTAGCTCAGTGGTAGAGCAGAAGACTGATTTTCGGTCCATTCCGCAGCGATGCGGAAAAGAAAAATCGGGTGAATTCGAGGAAACCTAATCTCCGACGTTATGTTGGAGCAGGGCAATCTCGAGCCAATCCTTCGCCGGGAGGCTACGGATTGCAAGCAAGCTAATTTTAGAAGGCTTGCCTGCCGTAGCTTTAGCGGAGGCAGGTGTAGAGACTAGCAGGTGAGTTCCAACAATAATCCTGCGCCAGCGCCCGACCGCTCCCTTCGCGAAGGGAGGGGATGAAATAGTCCGATCCTTGGGGAAACTCAAGCAAACGACGAGGAAAATCTTTGTGTGCCCAGTTCGATTCTGGGGCCCGGCACAAACAATTTATAAACTACGCCAAAGCGGGATTGCCCGCCGAAGCCTGCCTGCCAGCAGGCAGGCGTAGCGCAGGCGGGTATCGTATAGCGGCTATTATGTGTCCTTGCCAAGGACAAGATACGGGTTCGACTCCCGTTACCCGCTCACGAAACGAAAATCTTCTTCAGGGGATTTATGTTTCGCTGAAAATCAGAATTGGATTGACAAGAATATTTTTCTGCGCTATACTGTCATAGTGCCAATTTAAAATAAGGCACCCGAAATGAATAAAAACTACTTTCCAGCGAAGTTGTTTTTTGTTTTTCAAAAATTATAAAATAACATAAAAATATGTCAAAATTCGAACTTCTGAAACAACTGGAATATCTCATCGCCTTTCAGGCAAATTGTCTTGATAGCGGAGACTGGGAGAGTTTTGACAAGACGGAAAACGAGATAAAGAAGATTGAAGAAAGAATTATAAATTGGGATAAAAATATAGCCAATATAGCGTGAAACACTTGAATTTACCGTGAAACAATAGGCACCCGGGACGCTTGACATTTTTGGATTAGAGTGATATAATTGTCCGTTAAGTCCTGAAAAGGGCTTTTTTGATTGGAGAGCTTGCTCGACAATCAATCCGCCTTTGGCGGATAGGCCTGAAGTAAAGATTTAACTTTAACAATTCACTCATTTTGCCATGCGTATTTTGGCGACGCTGGCTCTTTTGGGGGCAGTCTTCGCAAATCCTCAATTTTCCTCGAAGGCTTTGGCCCAGGGAGCCTCTGACCAAAATATAGAGCAAAAATCAAAAAGTGAATCAAATACAATTGAAAACAAGATAATTTCAGCAAATGATAATTTTATCGCTTCAGCTTATATTCCGGAAGTGAATCCCAAGAAGCTTGCGTATTTCGAACGATTGAGAAAAAATATCAAGCTAATTGACTATTCAAAGCTTCCCAGCGGCGATTTCACCATCAATGCTTCTGCCTATACGGCGGCGGCTGATGAGTGCGGAAAGTCAGACGGGATTACCGCCAGCGGACGGAAAGTTATGGAAGGCCGGACGCTCGCTTGTCCTCCGGGATATACTTTTGGAACTAAGATTGAAATTGACGGAATGGGGACTTATGTCTGTGAGGACCGTGGCGGAGCGATCAAAGGAAACCACTTTGACATCTATGTTGAGACAAAAAAACAAGCTTTCGCTTTCGGACGAAGAAATCTTTTGGCGAGAGTCGTGAAATAAACAAACGCCCCCGATCGGGGGCGTTTGTTGTAATTAGCAATCTGCAATTTGTAATGCGGATAATAAAAGGAAAATCCCGATTACCAATTACGAATTGCCGGTTGCGATAAGATCATTTTATTATCTTATCCACCACTCCATAATCCCTGGCTTCCTCCGCGCTCATGAAATAATCGCGGTCGGTGTCTTTTTCGATTCTTGAAAGAGACTGTCCGGTGTGCTTGGCCAGAATTTTGTTTATCCGATCCTTGGTCTTGATGATTTGCCTCGCGTGAATAGCCACGTCAGCTGCCTGTCCGGTCGCTCCTCCCATCACCTGATGAAGAAGGACTTCGCTGTTGGGGAGGCACAGCCTTTTTCCTTTAGCGCCGGCGGTGAGAAGTAGTGCGCCTGCTGAAGCGGCGAGGCCAACACAGATTGTGGAAACATCGCACTTCACGTATTGCATCGTATCATAGATGGCAAGTGCCGCGCTCACCGACCCGCCGGGAGAGTTGACATAAATCCGGATGTCTTCTTTTGAATTTTGGTTATAGAGGAAAAGAAGCTGGGCAATGATTGAGT
>Ga0076279_124_pt1 | contig 10208 bp, 9 predicted proteins | sample RifGroF2_FD_67941 | JGI IMG/M metagenome (GOLD analysis project Ga0076279, IMG submission 67941) | Parcubacteria (Moranbacteria) bacterium GW2011_GWF2_44_10
ATCCTCATTTGCGGGAAATTGAATCGGGACACATTGATGAAATTTTGAAAATTATAAAGAGCAGGAAAAGCAAGAAACACGTTATTAAATTTAAAAAATTGAAAATTCAGAGAAAAGGTGATAAGTTAAATATAGAAAAATTATGAAAAATTTCGCAAAGAATATAATAATCGTCCTTCTGGTCTTTTTCGTCATCTCCGGAATCGTGATGGTTTACAACACGCCTGTCCAAAAGGTGCAAAGTATCACGCTGAACGAACTGGCTAACCAGATCAACGACCAAAAAGTGAAAGATATTCAGGTTGAGGGCGAAAAATTGAACATCACGCTCATGGACGACACCAAAGAAAGCTCCCGCAAAGAAGCCGAATCTTCGCTTTCTGAATCACTCAAAAACTATGGCGTCGACCCGGAAAAGCTGCGCGGGGTCAGCGTTGATATAAAGGACACGACAACTGCCGCTTTTTGGGTAAACACGATCATCCCTTTTCTTCTCCCTTTTATAATCATCGGGGTATTCCTCTGGTTTATGATGCGTTCGGCCCAGCGCGGAAACAACCAGGCCATGTCTTTCGGCATGTCCCGGGCGCGCCTCACGCAGCCGCAAAAAAACGGCAAGAAAAAAATAACCTTCGCCGACGTGGCTGGAGCGGAGGAGGCAAAGGAAGAGCTCAAAGAAATCGTTGAATTTTTGAAACATCCGAAAAAATTTCTGGATCTCGGCGCACGAATCCCCAAAGGTGTCCTTCTTCTCGGCTCTCCCGGAACCGGAAAGACCCTTATTGCCAAAGCCGTCGCCGGAGAGGCCAATGTCCCCTTCTTTAGTATCTCTGGTTCGGAATTTGTGGAAATGTTTGTCGGCGTGGGCGCCAGCCGCGTACGCGACCTTTTTAAAACAGCCAAGAAGAACGCGCCGGCCATTGTTTTTATTGATGAAATTGACGCTGTCGGGCGCCACCGAGGCGCTGGTCTTGGCGGAGGACACGATGAACGTGAGCAAACTCTCAATCAGATTCTGGTTGAAATGGACGGTTTTGAAACCAATACCAACGTCATCGTTGTTGCTGCTACCAACCGCCCGGATGTTCTTGATCCGGCGCTTCTGCGGCCGGGAAGATTTGACCGGCGCGTCGTTATGGATTTACCCGATATAAAAGAGCGTGAGGCCATTCTCAAAATTCACGCCAAAAACAAGCCTCTTGAAAAAAACGTTGATATGAAACAAATCGCATCCCGCACTCCTGGTTTTTCCGGAGCAGATATATCCAATTTAGTTAATGAAGCGGCGATTCTGGCCGCCCGCAAAGGAAAAAAACAAATTGGTCCGGATGAACTGCGAATTTCAATCGAAAAAGTGATCCTCGGTCCTGAGCGAAAAAGTAAAGTCTTGAACTTGAAAGAAAAGGAAATCACTGCCTTTCATGAAGCCGGGCACGCGCTTGTCGGAGCCAGTCTCCCGAATGCTGACCCGGTCCAGAAAGTTTCCGTCATTTCCCGGGGACAAGCCGCCGGTTATACCCTTGCCGCTCCTCAGGAAGATAAAAGGCTCTATTCACGCGCCTATTTCATTGATGAACTGGCTGTTCTTCTCGGCGGATATGTAAGCGAGAAAATAACTTTTGGAGATGTCACCACCGGCGCTTCAAATGACCTTGAGCGTGCGACTAACATAGCCCGAAAGCTCGTCACAAGATACGGCATGAGCGCCCTTGGACCGCGAACCTTCGGGCACAAAGAAGAACTCGTCTTCCTGGGAAAAGAAATCAGCGAAGAAAAAAATTATTCCGAATCGACTGCCACGAAAATTGACCAGGAGGTTTCAAAATTCATTGAAGGCGCTTTCCGGACCGCCAGTAAGATTATCAGCGAGAAAAAAGAGATACTTGAGAAGATTGCCAAAACACTTCTTGAAAAAGAAACAATTGAACAAGATGAATTCAATGAATTGATTGGAAAAAACGCAGACGAACCTGCCCAAAAGGATTCGCCTGACAAGGCAGGCGTGCTTAGCGAAGCAGGCGAAAATATCACGGACGCGACTACTAATGAAAAAAAATGAGTGAAATAAATAAGCCCGTGAAAAAAGAAATCCCATATATTGAGATTCTGAAAGAATCCGCCCGAATTGTCTGGCAAAACAAATTTCTTCTTTGGTTTGGAGTCCTTTTGGCTCTGGGATCTCCGGGAAGTTTCAACGTCGGAGGCAGTGAAAGTTGGGAAGAGAAAGGCAGTATGGTTCAAAACTTCGTTGAAACTCACTGGCAAATAGTATTGATTGTCACGCTTATTCTCTTTGCGATTGGAATCGTTCTTTTTTTGATCTCCCTTATTGGAAAAGCGGGGCTCATCCAGTCAGTTAGCCTCATAACCCAAAACAAAAAGGCGAACTTCCGCGAAGGTTGGAAATCGGGAAAGAAATACATGCGAAATTTGTTCAAACTTTTTCTTCTTTTCTTTTTTGCGACAATTGTCATCGTTTTGGTTCTGGCCATTCCAACAATATTTTTGGCCGTCAAGGGATCGTGGGTGAGTGCTGTTCTGGTAGGGCTTTTAGCGGTTGCCATTTTTATTCCTCTCGTGTTTATTTTGGCGCTTACAAATTTATTCGCTGAATTCTATATCATTCTCTCCGATCTTCAAGTCTGGAGTGCCGTCGAAGCCGGCTATAACTTGCTCCTCAAAAACATAAAAAGTTCTCTCTTGTTTTCTCTCCTTATTCTCGCTGTGAATATGGCTGCCGGCGTTGCCCTTCTCCCTGTTTTTGGAATCGCTCTTCTCATTCTTGTCCCCAGCGGTATTCTCTTTTATAGCTTGAGCAAAATCATTTTTGGAATTTTCCTGGCTTTCGCAATTCTCCTCGCTCTTGCTGTTTTGCTTTTCGTCTCTTCCATCTTTCTCACCTACAAAACTACCGCCTGGACTTTGTTTTTCCGTGAAATCGCCAAAGCCGAAATTCCTGAAGCTGAAAAAGTTTCCGAAGAAGAGCCGGAAAAAGAAATTGCCGCGGCACCGGAAAAGGCGTAGGCTTGAAGCATTTTCTCATAGCAAATCCGTCCCGCATAGCGGGACGGATTTTTCGTGGGCAATAGTGGGATCGGACCACTGACCTCCCCGACGTGACGTCGGGGCGCTCCTTTTTAATCTCTTGTGCTGTGGGCGTATCCCGACTCGAACGGGAGACCTTCTGCGTGTCGAGCAGACGCTCTAACCAACTGAGCTATACGCCCTCAATATTTCAACGTGGGACTGGTAGGATTCGAACCTACGACCAACCGATTATGAGTCGGCCGCTCTAACCGCTGAGCTACAGTCCCGTCGTTACGCTCTTTCAAACCTCCGGCTTGAATAATTTCGACCCGGAAAAAATCCTGTTTTCGACCCCTTTCCTGAGGAATTAAATTCTCATATAAAGCGTAATGTAATAATTGGGTTGCGTCAATGATAATTTTTGATATATTATAATCCAAGAAGCCAATATTCCGTCTTTCATTTCAACCCAACGATTATGTCCGAAGAAAAATCAAAGGAAAAAGAGCTTACGAAGAAAGAAGAGGAAACTCTTCATGTCTTTTTTGTTGAAAAAGTGGTGACGCTCATGACAGGAGCGATGGGACTCGTGGCCGCTCTTGCCTGGAATGATGCCATCCGCAAACTTTTCGAGCGCGTCTTCGGAACACAGGGGGCAGGCGACATCACCGCCATGTTTATCTATGCCGGCGTCGTTACCGCGGCCGTGGTCATCGTCACTTACCGCCTCACAAGAATTGTCGAGAAGATGAAGAAGAAAAAGGATAAAAAAATTTGAAAATATGGACTTTTTGCGACATTGAAGCATAGCGCTCAACTCTATCCGCTTGGATAAATTTGAGCGCTTTTTTGTTTCGGCAACAGTTGAATAATTATTGACATCACTCCTCTTCCTAAGATAGGCTGAAATCAAAGAAAATAAAGCTTAAAGGAGAAGCTTATGCCAGAATCAGAACCTTGCAAAATTGCATTTTCGGGAACAGACGGGAGAATGCTCGAGGCCGCGCTGGAAACAAGCCGAGCTAAAAGTGAACTCCATCCCGGAAACTATCGGGGTGTCGTCGTGCGGGGAACCCCAGCGATGGAGCCTTGGGCACGGCTGCCAAACCACCAATGGCCAATTGACTTTATCCCAACCAGGAGCAATTCAGCAGCAGATTACGCTGCTGCCCTGATCGAAGCCTTCGGAAACGGGCAATTGGACATAGCAATGGTCGGACCCGAAGGTCTGCTCTTCAACGGCTTGGTGGATCTGGTGACGGAAGCCGGTTTCGGCAACCGCATCATAGGTCTTGGAAAGGTGGGCGCTAACACCCTTGAGGGCGATAAGATCGCATGTAAACGCTTTTGCCGCGAAGCAAATATTCCCGTCGCCCCCGCGGCCGAGGTTGATGCCCGTGATTTCCGGGCAGTGGCCGGTATCTGTCTGGACTATTTGCATGAACATGGCGGCGCCGTTCTGAAATATCCTTACAGCGCCGGCGGCAAGGGATCCCGCGTCATCCTCGACAGCTGGGGCATCAGGGATACCTACGACCTCCTGATCAAGGACTTCAAGGATTCTTACACCAATGTCTGCGGTGAAAAGGCTCCTTGGCCGCTTCTTATCGAAGCCAGAATGTCTGGAGTTGAAATCAGCTTCACAGTTCTAGCCGACGAACACGCGCATTATCAAATTCTTCCCACGGCGATGGACTACCCGGAAAGGTTCCCCGGCCCCTCTGGAATTTGGAACCCGATTACCGGAGGAATGGGTGCCATCTCCCCGCATCCCTGGGAATCCCCAGAACTTTTAAAACTTGTCGACGAATCTATTATCTATCCTCTTACCCAGGCTATGTGGCTGAAGAATGTCCTTCGTCCATGTGTTATATACCCCGGATGTTTCGTATCTTTCCTGCCTGACGGAAAGCCGAAAGCGATCCGGGTCTGCGAGATCAACGTTCGCCCGGGCGAGCCGGAATTCCAGCCGGTCGTGAAGAGGATACGGAACTTGGGCGCTCTGCTTAAGGCTGCGGTTCAGGGCAACTTGCACAAGGTGGAGCCCGAAATACGGACGGATCAGATTTCGATTTGCTTTGCCCTGGTTACCGGTCCAGGCGGTCCTAAACAGCAAAAAGGCTACCCCTGGTCGCTCACCAAAGGCGAGGTCATGGAGATCGACTTCGATTATTTCGACAAGAAGAAGATCACCGTCATCCCGTCCGCCATGGACTACGAAGACGGCGTCTTCAAATCCGACGGCTCCCGCGTGGCCTATCTTCTGGCCAATACCACAGTCAAGTCCGGACAAACCCGGGGCCAGACAGCCGAGATTCTGCGCCAGCGACTGCTCGCGGCCTTCGACAACGGCAAAATCCGGGTGATCCCCCGGGAAGACGACGCCGGCAACCGCCTCGATTGCCGGAGGGACATCGGGGCACACTTCAGCAAAGCCGAAGCACTGAAAACGAAGTAGGGGAAACTTTCATTTTCAGCATTATCAAAAGAACCCGGGGCGGTTTGACCTCCCGGGTTCTCTTTTTTATCTTGGCTATTCTTCAAGGTAGTCAATTAAATCCACGTGAATATATTTGACTCCCTTGAAATTTGATGTTTCATTGAGAAAAAGAAAAAATACCCGCCGCCACGGGGTTCTTCACCCAAGATCTAAGCTCTCGGTTATTTCCGCCTTTTTTCGTGAAACGCTTTGCGGACTTCTTATAAGCTTGGCTTTGAGGAATTCCCGGGCGTTTAGTCGGGGAAGGGAAAAGCCGAGCTTTGGAAAAGACAAACTATTTGCGTCTTTTCCCATGGAAAGCTTTATGAACTTCTTTTAATTGCTTATTAGTGACGTGCGTATATATTTGCGTCGTGGTGACGGAGGAGTGCCCGAGCATTTCCTGCACCGAGCGGATATCGGCGCCGTTTTGGATGAGATCAGTGGCAAATGAGTGGCGAAGAGTATGCGGATGGACGTCTTTCACGATCCCGGCTTTCAGCGCGCAGTGTTTCACAATGCGCTGAACCGTCCGCGGAGTAATCCGCAGATTGTCGGCCTTGCTCTTTTTTTCAAGATGCTTTATTCCAACTCTCACAAACAGCGCCGGATCAATATCGAGTCTTTTTTCCATGTATCTTTGAAGCGTCGCTTTCGCTCGGTCGGACACAAACACCACCCTCACTTTGCTTCCTTTCCCCCGAACGCTGAATTCTCCCGTTTTGAGGTTCACCTGATCGCGATTCAGGCCGACAAGCTCTGAGACTCGAAGTCCGGAGCTAAAAAGCAATTCAAGTATGGCCCTGTCCCTCAAAGATTTCTGATCTAAACCGCCGGCCGCTTCAAAAATCCGCTCCACTTCCTCCATTTCCAAAAAATCAATCTGTCTCTCGCTTGTTTTTCCAAGCTCCACCTTTTCCGCCGGCAAAGTCTTTACGTCATGTCTCGCGAGATACTTCAAAAAATTGCGAAGGGCGATAACATGATAGTTTTGAGTAATTTTTTTGAGTGACGAACCTTTCTCATCCGCAAAGCGGTTGAGCTGGAGACGATATCGGCGAACCAATTCATCTGTAATATCACTTGCCGAACTTATTTTTGCCCATTTCAAAAAACGCTCAAGATAATGGTCATAATTTTCGATTGTTTTTTGCGAGCGATCCTTCTCAATTTCAAGATGCTCTAGATATTGATTTTTAAGCTGGCTCAAATTCATCGCGAAATGCTTAGTAGCACATTTATATTAACAGAAAAAACATACAGAGTGGAGTGCTATTTACAATAATGGCTTATACAAGCCAAAATATCCGTTTATCCCAATATTTTCCAAAAAAATGAGACTTGACATTATATCTGATTGTGATAACCTATTACCCGTCATAAAAATTAGGGATCAGGCGGAAATCGCACCGGAACATTCAAAAAACGCCGAGCTGGCTACGAGCCCCTGATCCAAGAGAAAGGTAAAATCGATTAGCAACTTTTTCAAAAGCTTTTTCCGAATGACCTGGAAGAGATTGCGAATAGTGCTAAGAGGAAAAAATACTTTGGGAGATCCGCTCGCCATCCGCAGCGCGGATCAGGTGATTCATTATGGAACCGACCGCTCTCTTCAGAGAAGGTTGGTTTTTTTCCTCAAAAAAAGATTTGCCGCTCGAAAACTTCTTTCATTTTTCAGGGAATATTCGGCAACTATCGTCGTCGCGGTCTGTGTTGCCACCGTGGCTCTCATAAACTTTTCTTCTGCAAAGGGAGCTCCGGGTTCGCTGTTCGACGCCTTTGGAATTAATTCAAAAGAAAACAATACGCTCAAGCAAAAAATCGCTCTTCAGAACGAAAGCAAAAATAATCTTGCTACTGCGCCACTTGCTGATCCGGCGTATTTTATTTTAGAGGAAATTCAAGAAGAAGGTTATGATGATACGGCTTCATACTTCAGGGCTCCAACCATTCAAAGCCAGGTGACTTTGGCTTCCTATAATCCAACCGTGATGGGAGGAAACGGAAGAGAGGCTAAGACTTATATCGTAAAGGAGGGGGATACCGCCGGATCAATTGCCGCCCGACATGGAATTTCCGTAAGCACGATACTCTGGGCTAACAATCTTTCTGATACTTCGCTCCTCAAGCCGGGAGATAAGCTTTCTGTTCTTCCAGTTACAGGCGTTAGATACAAAATCCAAAAAAGTGACACTCTTGATGCTATTGTGGCAAAATATAATTCTGACAAGCAAAAGGTTCTGGCTTACAATGAGCTTCCAGCCGATGAAAAGCTAGCTGTCGGCCAGGAAATAATCCTTCCTGACGGATACATTTCAGCTCCGACGCCATCTGCCGCTCCGACAGCGCCTGCTTACAGAACAGGGGCTTATGGAGCGCAATACGCAACCGCGTCAAGCTCTTATCGGATGGATGCAAGAGCTGGAGGCGGCCATCGCTTTCCATACGGATATTGCACATGGTACGTAGCCCAAAGAAAATACGTTCCCTGGGGCGGAAACGCCGGAGCCTGGCTGACAAACGCCCGCGCTTCCGGAAAGGCCACCGGCCGGACGCCAAAGGCAGGAGCGATTATCGTAACCGGAGAATCGCGCTGGGGCCATGTCGGGATTGTCGAGAAAGTAAACGGGAATTCCGTAACTATTTCCGAAATGAACTACGCCGGATTCGGAAAAAAATCAACCCGGACTATCAATGCCAACAGCCGGACTGTAAAGGGTTTCATATATTAAAATATTTTCTAAATACAAAACGGGATGCCTCTGAAAGAGCCCCGTTTTTTGTTTATGAAAAATTTTAGGCGAGTTATTTTGCGCAAATATTATTCATTCAACCAAAACCAAAATTGATTAAGAAGTTCCTGCTCCAATTCGTGCGTGTCGGCGTGGGAAAAAACGCCGAGATAGGATTGCAGGGATTGGTTCAAAGATTTTTCGCTAATTTCCCCCGCCCTGTATTGCCCAATCCGCATTTTCAACTTTTTGAACACTCGCTTTTTCGTTTTTGTTCGGAGTAGCTGATAGTGAGGCAAAACGATATAGCCAAGATAATCAATTCCTTGGCTATATTTTCTAATCACGATTTTTTTCGGGTGGAGTTCCAGGGACAATCTATCTTTCAAGAATGAGCGTATTTCCGAAAGCATATTTTTCAATTCTCTTTCGTCTTTCCCGACAATGACGAAATCATCGGTATAGCGAGCATAGAATTTCAAACGCATTTTGTTTTTGACAAACTGGTCAAGCTCGTTGAGGAAGATATTGGCAAAAAGCTGGGAGGTGAGATTGCCAATCGGCAAACCTCGGACTGTGAAAATGTCCGAATGCTCGGAGGAAAAACTGCTAATAATTTCTCTTAACAGACAGAGTGCATTTTCGTCCTTAATCCGCTTTTTCAAAATCCTCATCAAAATTCCGTGGTCAACCGTATCAAAAAACTTCCTCACGTCGCACTTCAAAATAAAGCAACGTCTGGAATAATTTTGCGTCTCTTTTCTTATCATTTTTTCCAAAGCGATAACGCCTTTATGCGTTCCCTTTCCAATTCGGCAAGAAAAAGAATGGGAAATAAAGGTTGCCTCAAAAATGGGGTTGAGGATAGAAAAAACGGCATGATGCAAAATTCTGTCTCTGACTTCGGCTTTGTGAATATGTCTTTGATTAGGATCACGTATATAAAATGAGGCATAACTGCCGTGCCTATACGAGCGTCCCCTCAATTCCCGATGAAGCTGGAAAATGTTTTGTTCCAGCTTCGATTCAAACGCCTGGACATCTTTCTTTTTTATCTTTCCGACTTTGAAATTGTCCCAAGCCGAAAAAAGATTTTCAGGCGAAATTATTTTCTCAAAAACATCTTTATAAATCTTCATAACAATAAACCTATGGAAGAATTTGACATACCGATCTTTAAAAAAATCTACGAGTTGTATCGGAACTTTTATAGCTTCAGAAATTCAGTCCCCAAACAAGACCGCTATACGCTCTGGCAGAAATGCGAAAACATTTTGCTGGAAACACTGGAAAGTATCCTGCTGGCCAGCCAAATGTCCAAAGTGGAAAAATTGCCAGTCCTTGAAAAAGCCAGCTTGAAGTTGAACCTTTTCAGAATTTTTGTCCGCCTTGCCAAAGAAGTGAAAGCGATTGACAGCAAAAAGTATGTCCTGCTTCAGGAAAAAACGGATGAAATAGGAAGAATGCTCGGCGGCTGGATAAAATCCGTAAAGGACTGCTAAAGTAAACGCTCTCCCAAAAAAGGAGAGCGTTTACTTTCGACTTGAGATAATTTCCGAGCGGACGCCAGACCAAGGTAGTCGTTGCGGTTGTCGTCCCAGTTGTTGTTGACGTTGACACCGCCACTCGCCGAATTGCCGACGTTGACGTGATTGTCGTCTGAGTCCACGGAATTTGTTTGTTCCCGTCTGAAAGCCACTGGAAATTGAGATTTACTTCCGCTAAAAGCGGACTATATTCTCTCTTTCCTGTATTTTATTCGAGAGCAGTTCCGATGACAAAATCAGAACACCTCCACTAAGAGCAAACAAGAAATTAACTCTCATCTTTGCTCGCACGCTATCGCAAGCCGTAGCCGACGATATTCTGGTAAGGTCTAAAGAAAAGACATCTCGCGAAGTTAAGCCGTAACCTAACTTGCATTAGCAAGATTGATTTTATCTTATCAGTGTTTTTGACAAAAGAAAAGA
>Ga0076279_125_pt1 | contig 9727 bp, 9 predicted proteins | sample RifGroF2_FD_67941 | JGI IMG/M metagenome (GOLD analysis project Ga0076279, IMG submission 67941) | Parcubacteria (Moranbacteria) bacterium GW2011_GWF2_44_10
AATGACGTCCTCCCCGCACAGCAAGCTTTCAGCTTGGCACTGTACGGGGTTTCCTTTTGGCCTGCCTCGACCAGCGATGCAGGCCTTTTTGTCATGAGAATCCTAGTTTGACCTGCTGAGGCTTGTCCATCCTACCTTGGTACTTGATATACCGACGGATTTCCTCTTCGTTAAGCCCAATGGTGGAAGAGAAGTATCCCGCACTCCACACACTCTGACGTTTTAAATACATTTTGTTAATAAATTTAAACCTCTTTTTTAATTTAATACTTGTTTCCCATTTGATGCGTTGAATGACATCTGACTCCAAGATATTAGGTGGTATCTCCAACTGAAGATGGATGTGATCCAAGTCAGTATTCAACGCCTCAAGGTGGAGTGCGGGTTGTGTCTTAATTAAGTCGAAGATCATCCTCGTCAGCTCGTCTTTGACCGCAGGTATGATGTATTTCCGACGGTACTTCGTCCCCCAAACTATGTGGAACTGATGTTGGTAAACACTGTGACTCAAAGATCGGATTCTCATGGAACCAGCATACCACCACCTTCGGTGGTGCTATGCCACATTCATCCCCGCACAAGGTTTGCGACCCTCCACCTTACAAACCCTTGTACGGGGTTTCCTGTCCATTAAAAAAGCACCCTCCGAAGAGGGTGCGTGTACCTAGTTATCGAGCCAATGCCGCGTCCCTGGCGGCGATGGCTTCTGCAATTGCTTCGGGTTTACCGACGGCCTTGGAAATGTCATTTGAGAGTTTGCAGACATCTTTCCACGGACCGTCTCCAACTTTCACCGCTACCAACTTGTTGACAATGTTGTAACCAGTTCTCGGGGAAACTGTCGGGATCTCGGGAACACATTCATAATTCGTCCAGAACTTTCCCAGCAGTGAGGCGGGTTTAAACTTCCCGGCTTTATACTCCGTCGTGTGTACTATATCTTCTAAGGTTTTCATTCCTTCACTGCTGATGATTTCTTTCTCGCGACTGTCAACACCGCGTCTCTTGTAAAAGTTCAACTTTTGGTCAACATACCTCTCGAATGGCCAAGAATCATGACGCGAACCTCTAAAATCCTTGGCTTCTTGAGCGGTCATTTCCTTGTCCGACCACTCAGTGCCCCAGGTGTCGTCCAGCCAATAGCCCAGGTTTTTCCCGTACAATTCACGCCAGATTTTTCTGGCCATCCTGTTGGCATTTTCGACACCCCAAATACCGGCGCAGGCCATAGGGAATTCATGGCCCATAGTACCCATGATCATAAGGTTGTGCTCGTAGGCCATGTCGATAAAGGATTCACCGAAAAAACCACCTTTTTTTTCGACGCCTTCTTTGTATTGGGAAAGAATACCTAAAACCTCATCATGATGTTTCCTGGAATTGGCTCGACGTCCTCCACCATGTGAATGGGTGACGCCTCGTTCCTTGAGGATCCGGGCGTCGTGATGGACTCGATCCTGCCACCTATATTTTGGTTTGTAGCCAAAGTTCTCGGTAATTAGGTTGGAAATATCGAATAGAGAGATAATCTCATGGTGATTTACGGTATGAAGCGGTCCTTCGTAATAAATCCGAAGATCTCCACCTTTTTGGCTTAGATCTATTTGACTGGGATCAAAATAAAAAACCCGATCGTACCATCTTAAATACTCTTCAGGAATAAATGGCCAGTTATCGGCCGTGTATCTTGATATTTCTGGTCGTGCCGGAAGTTCAGCGTTTTCAAAGAATTTTTCTCTCAGTTGATCGGCAAAGGTTTTGGGGTACTGTCTGCCATCGCGATCGACGAACATATATCTACCCTGAACATCCATGCCTCTGACCATGTTCCAATACCAAAAGATGTAGCCGACAGACAACTTGTAGCCGTCGGTGGTGTATCGTGTCTTTGGAAGAATCATCGGACCTCCTCTTTATTTAACTTATTTATTAGTGTGCGGGAATACTAGGGGATATTATAGCATATAGTGTATGGTGTACACTAATGAGAGGAATTCCGTGCCTGGTTGCCCACCAAGTATTTGACCACTTCGACAAAGAAGATGGTGATGACCGTCGCTATCAATGGGTAAAGCCAATGATAGATGTTGACAGGTGTGGTACTTAATATCCGGTTGATTGTCGGATGATAGATTCCGAGCAACAAAAGAGAGAAACCGTAAATCACGGCGGCCACGAGATATTTATTGTCAAAAAAGTTCATTTTAAAGATCGACCTTCTAAGGTCTTTATAGGAAAAAATGTAGGTAAGGTCTATTGAACCGATGACTATAAAGGCAACAGATTGAGCCATCATCAAGTTGTTTCCGTTATAGACATGAATAAAGGCGAGAAGGGCAACGAGGCCTGCCGTAAGACTTATCGCAAAAATCAGGAAAAGCATGGGTAGTTCCAGGATGCTTTCCCGGATTAATTTCCTAGGTCTTTCGTTCATAATGCCGGTTTCTTTTGGCTCGAAACCAAGAACGATGTCAGGAGGACCGTCACAAATAAGGTGGACCCAGAGAATTTGAACAATGGTGAGCGGAAGAGGAACATTGAGAATAATTGCTCCCATAATCAAGAATATTTCCGCAAAAGAGTTGGATAGAACATAGGCGACAACTTTTTTGATATTCGCAAAGATAACTCTTCCCTCTTCGACAGCAGAAACAATTGTTTTGAAATCACTATCCAGGAGGATAAGATCCGAAGCAGCCTTGGCAACATCGGTTGCAGTACCGACGGCAATGCCGATGTCGGCTCTCTTCAAAGCCGGGGCATCGTTTACGCCGTCTCCGGTCATAGCCACCACTTCCCCGTTTGCCTGGAGAGCTTCAATAATTTTCAGTTTTTGGATGGGAGCTACGCGGGCAAAAAGCATGAGATGTTTTATTTTTTCCTTTAACTGCGTTGGCGATATTTTGTCCAATTCAGCTCCCTCCATGGTAGCGTCATCTGACACTTCCAGACCCACCTCTTTGGCTACTCTCAGGGCTGTATGGAGATAATCACCGGTGACAATTTTGATATCAATACCCGCTTCTTTGGCCTTAGCTACCGATTCAGCCACCGTTTTTCTAACCGGATCCTTGACGCCAATTAATCCCGACCAAGAGTAGCCGAAGTTTCTCTTACCTGTCGGATTGTTTTTTTCACACAAACCAACCACTCTCAGGCCCGATTTGGCCCAGTTCTCAAACTCAAGAAGAATTCTGGATTTATTTGATTTGGATAAAGTACAAAAATCGAGGACGACTTCTGGAGCACCGATGATGTAACCCTTGGTTTTATTACCTACTTTGGCGATAGATTTGGCGTATTTCTTGTCGCTTTCGAACGCTTCTTCATGTAGTATTTCTGTTTTATCAACAAAGTTTTGTGGGTTGTAACCGAGTTCTTTTTTTAGATAGTTCCAAATAGCGATCTCAAGGCTGGTTCTTTGAGTGTTAAGTAGCATCAGGCCTTTTATTGAATCCTTATGATTTTTGAAATTAGTCCTTACTACTTGCATTACTCCCTGAGTTAGCGTGCCTGTTTTGTCCGTGCAGATCACCGAAGTAGCACCTAACGTTTCTATGGAGAGAAGCTTTTTGACTAAACCATTTTTCTTGAGAATTCTCCTGACTCCTATAGAAAGAATGACGGTAACTGCGATAGGTAGTCCTTCCGGAATAGCGGCGACGGATAAGACAATTGAATACCGGAACATATTCCATATGTCTTGCTTGTAGGCAAGACCAATAAGGAAAATAATTATGGAAATAGAAATGATAATAAGAACGAGGGATCGGGAAAATTTTTCTAGTTTTAGCTGTAGTGGAGTAGCAGTGTCTACGATTTTTGTTAGACTCTTGCCGATTTTTCCTATTTCCGTTTTCACTCCGATATTTTCAACCACCATAGTTCCCCTGCCTGAGACGACTGTGGTACCCATATACATTTGACACGATTCCTTGCGTTTAGATTTTTCGACTGACTCTTCTTCTCCGGTGAGAATTGCCTCGTTTACTAAAATGTCGATGCCGTCAACCAGAATACCGTCTGCCGGTATGTTGTCACCGGAACCGAACGTCACGATGTCCCCTGGGACCAAAAATTGAGCTTCGACCGTTTGACGAACTCCCTCACGAATAACAATAGCAGTTGGTTTGATGATTTTTCGAAGGGCCAGGAGTGTTCTTTGGGCACTATATTCCTGAAAAAAGCCCATAAGGACATTTAGAGATATGACTGCAAATATAAGAACTACGTCCAGATATTCTTTGAAAAACAGAGAAATTAGGATTACTCCCAATAGAATGTAGATTAAGGGACTCTTGAGCTGTGAAAGAAAAATATAGAGAGCGTCGTTTGGTTTTTCTTCTGGGAGGGAATTTAGCCCATGCTGTAGGCGAAGTTTCTCAACTTCTGGCAAAGTTAATCCTTGAAATTTCATAGTTATGTTTCTAACATAACTATAGCTGATTTATTTACTCTACGAAGGTGATGGCCTTACCCATTTTTCCGGCTCTACCGGTACGGCCGATACGATGAACGTAGTCGTCATAGCTACCTGGTTCGTCGTAGTTGATGACGTGGGAGATGTCTTTGACATCAATACCTCTGGCGGCCACGTCGGTAGCAATCAAAATATTTATTTGATTGGCCCGGAATTTGCGCAGAACAGCTTCGCGTTGGTTTTGACGCTTGTCACCATGGATGGCGTCGGCTGGGAAGCCGGCTTTTTGAAGTGAAATTGAGATTTTCTCCACTCCGTGCTTGGTACGGCCAAAGACCAAAACCTTACTGAATTCTTCTTTGCTGAGTAAATCGGTTAAGACCTCCATTTTGTTGCCGTGAGTACGGATAATGTCTTGGTCGACGTTTTGCGACGTAGCGCCGGACTTCACAGAAATTTTTAAAGGATTATTTAAGAAGCGACGGGCGATGTCTTCTATTTTTGAGTCCAAGGTGGCAGAGAAGAGTAAAGTCTGTTTTTCCCTTGGTAGGAAGGACATTAGTTCCGTAATTTCTTTGACGAAGCCCATGTCGAGCATGCGGTCAACCTCGTCGAGAACTACGGTGCGGGTGTTTTGAAGATTTAGAGCACGGCGGTTGTAAAGATCGCGAAGTCTGCCGGGAGTACCAATATATATATGCGGGCGGCGTCTTAGATCATCTAGCTGTCTCCTAATGTCGGAACCGCCGATGAGAATACAGGAATAAATAGGGAGGTTGGTGGCTAGTGCACGGATTTCGTCGCGGATCTGAACAGCTAGTTCACGTGTGGGAGCAACAATTAGGCAAGTTTCTTGGGGGTTGGCTAAGAGTTTTTGAATTATTGGTAAAGCGAAAGCTGCGGTTTTGCCAGTTCCGGTGTCGGCTAGTCCAATAATATCTTTGCCCAGGAGAGCGTGTTCTAACGTTTGATCTTGAATCGGGGTAGGTTTAATCATTCCTTTTCCGGTAATGTTGGTGTGAACTTGTGGGTGGAAGTTAAAATCGGCGAAAGTGTGGTTGATGACGACTTCAGCTTCGATTTCCGGAGTCGCGGTACGAATAAAGAGTCTACTATCCATAGACTTAGGCGCAAAACGATTCTTACGCTGGAATGAGCCAGCAGGTCGAAAGCCACGGTTAACGGGACCACGACCGAATGAACGGCGAGAGTTAAACATATATTTTTGTGGGGAATTCCCCGATTGTCCTCTGGAAATTAAAGCTAGACAATCGAGATCGAGTCTATCTCAGAGCTTAACAAGCCCTACCTAAGAACAATTATGGGCTATTATAGCACACAAATTAAAACCCCGCCGGATGGCGGGGCGTGCGTGGAACTATTCAGGCTCGGAATCAAAGCTTTCTTGATCGGAATCGCTCTTAATTGCCTTGAGGATTTCTTTCGCTTCCGGTGAAATAAGGAAGTCGTCAAAGTGATTTCCTGTAGGGATGACGGCACTGATGTTGTTGCAGTTGATAGCGATGGCGTGCTGAGCAGTCAGGGCAGAATAGCCATCGACGGAGCAGACAATGTCAACTCTGTCTCTTTCAAATGACGGGTACCCCTCTCCGGCGAGAACAATTATCTGTTCTCCAACTTTCAATTGACTGATGCGCACGCCTAATCGATTGGGATACATTGAGCCACCACAACACATATGGGCCTCCTTGAAATGTACTTACGACTGATATCTTACTATATTAGGTAGAAAAACTGCAGGAGAAGCTGCTGCAGGGGAAGCGGGGAGACGCCGGTCTTGATGCGTTTATCGATTTCATAAAGACGGTGATGCAAATCCAGCAATTGGTTCAGGGTAAAATATCCGGCCTGGGTAATAATTAGTTTTTTGGGATAAGGGGCAAGTTTGAGATATGAAGCGCCTGACTTTGCTTGAATAAGAAGCCTTATCTGCCGGGCAAGCATGGAGAAAACATATTCCGGCTCGTGTCCCAAGTCCAGGAGTTTGTTCCAGCTTAAGGTGATCACCCTGGTGTTGCCTGGACGCATGATATCAAGAAATTTAAAGATGACAGGATTGATATTGTAAGCTTCAATTTTTGATTTTAAAAAAGGTTTGAGGGCTGTATCGGAGAGCTTCTTGGGTTCATAAAGAATTATCTCTGTGTCAGTATTTTTTTTTAATAACTCAATCATGGTATCTTTTTGTTTGGATTTCACCCCTCCTAAGAGATTCTTGATGACCAATAGCTGTTTTGTGCCAAACAAATCGATCGAACCGGTTTCTTGGCGGAGTGAAGTCACATCGAGTTCTCCGGCGTCTTTTACGGAGAATCCGATTTGCCTGTTTTTATAATCGTCGATAATTTGGGACAATCTTTTGTAGGAAGTCAGGGAATCTTCTCCGTGTACTATGGTAATCATGGAATTAAGCCAAAAAGTGATCTGAGATTATTGTATAGCTTTTGCAGGGTGTCGAACGAGTTTGTTTCTGATCCTAAAATGGCTGTTGATGGAGTAGATATATTTTCCGTATTTGCTATTTGTGGGTGTAGTTCAATGGGAAGATTTGGACTGCCTATCTGTGCAAGGATGGAAAATGTATGGGCAAATTCTTTCTTCTCACGGTCTTTATTTAGGAAACTGAATTGTTCAAAAGGTCCATCTTGGGCATTTAAAAGAAATGGGGTAACAGCAACGATTCTTGGATCGGACCAGACCTTGGAAAAGGCGTATTGAAAATAGAGGGCTATCTGGTGCTCCGAAAGATATTTACTTGACCACCCTGCTTCGGTGATAAAAACCGGAAGTTCTTTGGTGGTAAAATTTTTTATAAGTTGAAGATCGTACTTAAAAGAGTCAATTTTGTTACTACCGGAGAGATCGGGACGAACAGAGAAGTCGGGGTTGGGATAAGCGTGAGAAGTCCAACCGTCGATTTTGTTAAAAATATCCGGCTGATGACGATACATTCGCCAGAGATAATCCTTCCAGTTGACCGAGCTCCTTCTGTCCGAGGCGGCGTTATCTAGGCCAGCAGGGAGGATAAAAAAATCCTCTGACCTATCCTTAAAAATATCGATGGCATTGCTGAGTATATCAGCGTAGTTTTCTGGCCTTACCAGACCGCCATATTCGTCGGCACGGTTTACTTCATTAAAAATGATTATGTAGCGGTTTTGTACCGGCCACTTTAAATCATTTAAAAAATTGGCGAAGTCTATCAAATCGAGGTTGTTTGGCTCTGCCCAATGAGAACCTTCGGGTACGGTAGCAATACGAATTAGGGGAATGATTTCTTCTTCTTTACACTTATTTAAAAACTCTTGCCATTTTATTCGATCTCTGTCGGATGCTTGAATGGGTATGGTGACATAACCCCAGGCAGCCTCCCCTTCCCGGTTAATTATCCTAGCAGCTTCGTGAATTTCGCCGGGAAATAGGATGTGTAAGCCTATCTTGTTGTTTGGGACAGCTAAGGGGTCAGAGATGGCAATAACCTTACCGGCAACGGATAAAAATAATAATATGGTGATTGGGAGGGAGAGAAGACGCACAAAAAGATTATACGGTACCTTTTATACCCAGGTGGTCGTAGGCTTTGGTCGTGGCGACACGGCCTTTGCTGGTTTTGGAAAGAAACCCGGACTGGAGAAGATAGGGCTCGTAAAGATCGGTAATGGTATCTACGGATTCAGAGATGAGGGCGGCAAGAGTTTCCAGCCCCACTGGCCCACCTCTATGCTGTTCGATAATTGCCCTGAGAAGCCTACGATCTGTTTCATCCAATCCTTCTTCGTCCACCTGATAAAAGTCAAGAGAAACTTTGATGTTGGTGGGAGAAGTAACAGAATCATTTTCGACCTGGGTGTAATCACGGACCCGTCGGAGAAGTTTCAGAGCAATACGAGCGGTTCCTCGAGAACGCTTGGCAATTTCTAAGGCAGAATCGTTATCCAATTTTAGTTTTAGTTTTTGGGCGGCATTTTGAATAATACCTTGGAGCTCTTCGGGGATATAAAAACGGAGGCGGTGGACGATGCCGAAACGATCCCTCAAGGGCGAACTAATCTTACCTGCCTGAGTGGTGGCACCAACCAAGGTGAAGGGGTTTAGATCCAGACGGAGATTTTTGGCGGCCGGCCCTTTGCCTAAAATAATATCAATGGCGCAGTCTTCCATGGCGGGGTATAGGGCTTCTTCAACAGTTTTACTTAGCCGGTGAATTTCATCTATGAACAAGACGTCTCCCGGTTCAAGAGCGGTGAGGATAGAAGCAAGATCACCGGCTCTGGTAAGAGCGGGGCCTGAAGTGATTTTCAAATTGACTCCCATTTCGTTGGCAATGATATGAGCCAGAGTAGTCTTACCAAGACCGGGTGGGCCGTAGAGTAAAGTGTGTTCCATGGGCTCTTCCCGTGACTTTGCGGCTGAGATAGCAATTTTTAGCGACTTTACCACCTGTGGTTGGCCAGAAAAATCTGCCCAAGAAGAAGGTCTGACTGATTCGGACGAGTTGATCATTTACGTAGTAAAGCTAGGGCCATTTTAACTTGTAAGGAAAGTGGAAGTGAACTGTCTACCTCAGTCAGTATCGGAGTTATTTCTTGTTTTTGGAAGCCGAGGGTAATGAGTGATTCGACCAGCTCGGACGAGCCTTCCAAATTCTTAAAATTTATTTCACCTTGGCTGACTTTCGATTTTAAATCGAGGATGATTTTTTGGGCGGTTTTTTTACCAACGCCGGAAATGGAATTAAAGAAACTAAGATTGCTGGACTCTATGGCTTTGACGATATTGTCTGATGTGGAAGCTGTAAAGATGGCGAGGCCGATTTTGGGACCGACGCCGGAAACCGAGATGAGGAGCTCAAATAGGTCAAGGTCTTGAGGAGAGGGAAAACCAAAGAGAGACAGATTGTCTTCCCGTAGGTGTGTGTGAATATACAGCTTAGCAAAGTCTTTCTCAAGAAAGGTGAGACTATTTGGAATATAAACCGTGAAACCAATACCATTGGCAAATAGAATGATTTTTCCCTTACCGCTATATTTGATTTCACCTTCGAGATAGCCGATCATAGACTCATTCTAGCATGGCTCGATGGGTAATATTCGGGCTTTTTATTGGTATAGACAATTTTCAGTATTTGTTGTAGTATATAGGCTGAAAGTAGATTTACATTCTGTGGAGGCACAAATGGGCTGTCTGACTCTGCTGTTATATCCTTTTGCGATTTGGGGTTTCAGCGAATTAGGTTGGATCTCACTTACTGCTGGCGCTTCTGTTTGGAGTGTGGCACTATGGTCG
>Ga0076279_126_pt1 | contig 9410 bp, 8 predicted proteins | sample RifGroF2_FD_67941 | JGI IMG/M metagenome (GOLD analysis project Ga0076279, IMG submission 67941) | Parcubacteria (Moranbacteria) bacterium GW2011_GWF2_44_10
CTTTACTTCTTTCCCATTGAGACCGTTGTACCGTTTGACAATCCACTGTTGCATCTCAGGTAGCTTTGGGATACATCTGTGGAGTGCTTCAACGAACAATTTTAGCCGTGGACTCAGCGGCATTTTCATCCAATCTTGGGGTACTTTCTCTGCGTAAATCTCAAGTTGCTCTGGCGTCATTAAGATTTCAAAGCGGGAACGAGCGCGGGTTGATGTTGGCGCAACTATTTGCGTCTTTAGATATTCCTCCCATTGTTTCTTCCTCGGAGCGGACTATTTTTTCTTTTTCTTCCTCTGATCCGCGAATTGAAAGTCCGGTTGTTTTTTCATATTGGTCAACTTTTTTTCTGCTGATGACGGCATTCGCAATTGAATATATTTTGTCCGTCCCGGCCTTTAGCGCGTGGATGCCGTCAGCCAGCTGCTTGTCCGCATCCAAAAAATTATCGGTCACTTTTTCAACAGTCGAATCATAAGCAGAAAGAATTTTCCTTGCCGCCTCGTCTCTCCAATTGGCGACATTGGCATTCGCGAGACTGGCCAGCGCCAGAAGCACAACCATCATGCCCAGCGCCGCCAGCGGCCGCATTCGCAGAATGCTGTTGTTTGAATATTTCAGGTTTATCCCGGGAAGCAAAATATTTTTCTTTTCCTTTCCCAGCTTCTGCGAAAGGTCCTGCCTTATTATTTTCTTTTTCTCTTCCGCCTCATCGCTGAATTCATTCAGCCATTTCTTTGTTGTTTTCCATTCCCCGCCTATTTTCTCGGCTTTTAGTTTTTTCTTCCGGACCAGATATCCCAGATACTCTCTTGAATAAACTGACTCCTTGGCAATTTCCGAAAGGGTTATCAATTCTTCAGCGAGAGGCTCATCTGTTTTCAACCCCGGTGCTTTTGCCAAAATATTTGTTTTGACTTCCGGTTTCATTTCCGGCATCGTGTTTTTTTTCTCCTCAATTTCCCTTTTATCTGCTGGATAAAGTTTGTTGCTCTTTATACTCATTGCGTCTCTCCTATGTCCCGTTTTATCCTTTTCAAATAGGAAAAAACGCCTCAGGAACCATCCCCGTGCCGCTCTTTTCTTTTCCTTATGGCTACTTTTGTTTTTAGTCACGTTATTTCCCTTATATGTAAGAATAAACGTTATCTTATCCCTATTTGAATTATATTTTTTTTGACAATAAAAAAAAGCCCCCTTCTGAAAAAATAGGCGACTTTTTTTGAGCAGAAAATATTTTGATAATTTGCTTTGGTATCTTCTATACTTTAGCTCGGAATTCTCGAAATATTTTGTTTTTTTATATACTTCTCAATACTTTTTTTTAATTATTAATTATGACCGAAATTTAAAAAATATCGGATTCATAATTTTTCATATTTTTTGGATATCGGATATAAAAACGCGCCTTAACGGGCGGAATTTATAATTTATCATGGCACAAGATACTACCTGAGTCTCGTCGCACTTTGTCAAGTCGCTTCCAAAAAAACATCAGACTTTTTTATTTCACGGCCCAGCTGAACGCGCTCTTGAACGCACCGGCCAGAAGATCAAGGAATGAAACCTCCGGCGCTCCGGTATAAACCGCGTATTTGTCCGACACTGTTTCCCCACCCAATTTATCTTTGGCAGAAACAGTATAAAAATAGGTAGTGGCGCTGTCCAGTTTTTCCAGGACAGCGCTATGCTCGATCGCAAAATATTCTTCCTGCACTGTTTTCATTGCGCCGCCGCTCTTTCCGTATGAGACAAGACAAACCGTCGGACGTTCAGTTTTCCATTTGATGACAAGCTGAAGTTCCTTCTTGTCCTTGGTCTTCACGATCTCGCTCTGAACATTCCCGATTTCGAGCGGTCCGAGCGGCTCGCCAAGCCCCGGATAAAAAGCGGTCAGCCCCCCGCCAAATCCAAGCTGGGGTACCCGGTATTTTCCGCTCTTGAATTCGTTCGGATATGTATCCCCCTCTTCCCCAAGCACCTGGCCATCGGGAGTTGTTATCTTCGCCGCAATTTCATTTCCGCTTCGTTCCCTTTCGGAAACATAAAATTTGTAAATCAGAAAAGAACAACCTGCCAGAAAAAAAAGGAGAAGAAAGAAAATCAATTTTTTGTTCGAAATTTTCCTAAGCATCTTTAGCGTCCTAAATTTCTTAAGTCTCCTATTTCGATCTCAATGCATCCAACGGGTCAATCACGCTGGCTCGCCGCGCCGGAACGAGTCCGGTGAGAAAACCGATGAGAATCGAAAAGCCGATGATAAAAAGCAGAAACCAGGAGGGGAAATAAAACAGGGAAAGAGCTTGGCCTCCCATTTTGCGGGCCACAGTATTCAAAATAAGATTGGCCGATTTGCCGAAAAAAATGCCCAGAACGATTCCGCTAAGTCCTCCCAGAAAACCCATTATGGTAGATTCGATAAGAAATATGAAAAGAATGTCTTTGTCGGATGCGCCTATCGATTTCATGATGCCGATTTCTTTTGTCCGCTCGAGAAGCGAAACGGTCATTGTGTTGAACATTCCAATGGCGCTCACCAGAAGCGCTACCAGGCCGAAAAGAGCCAGAATGATCTTCACCACGCGAAACATTTTATTTACTTCCTTCACCGTGTCAGAAAGGGAAGAAACCAAAAAATTATTCCCGATCAGCTTCTCTTTCACCCCGTCAAGAACATCGCTTGAGCGGCACTTCACCTTGAGGCGCGAGTATTCTATTTTGGAAAATAAATGCTCCAGTCCCGCGCCCGAAACATAAAATGAGAGCTCTTCGTTTTCGATCACTCCCCCAATTTTATACGCCGAGTCTACTGTCTTTCGCTCAAGTTTCTCACTGGCGGCTTCGCCGGTGTTTTCCCCGCTTGGCAGAAAAAGACTGAAATTGACTGATTTTCCTTTGAGATCTTCCGGAGGAAGATTCAAAAGATTGGAGAAGGCTGATGAAATCACAATCTCATTGGGATTTTCTTCGAAATTATCGCTTCCGGCTATTATTTTTTTTCCTTCCAGCTTGAGGAGCGCGGGCTTTGAAACCACCGCCGCTCCATCCGCGGAAATGTCCTCGATTTTTATCTGGACCTGGACATCATGGATGGGAACAATATCCGCCACTCCATCCTGGCTTTCGATATTTCTGACGGCCTCGCTGTTGAGTTTTGACCCTTTTTCCTTGTCGGCCGAAACATCCAGCGCGAGAAGGGAGTCGGATGTCGTAATTGTTTTCAGGAGCACTTCCTGAAGTCCGTATCCCAGCCCTACCAGAAATAAGATGGCCCCGATTCCGATTCCCATGCCCAAAATCGTGAGCACCGTCCGGCCGGTTCTCGCCTTGAACATGCGGGTGGAAAGTTTTAGTAAATCTCTCTTTTGCATAGGCTAGGTCGCAAATTTTGCCAGCATCAGTATTTCAACTTCTCTGGCTATCTTGTTTGCCGTTCTTTTGTCGAGTCCCATGCCCTTATCCAAAATAGGACGGTCCAGAGCGTTTCTTAGCTCAATGATTGAAAGCTTATTTTCTATTCTGAGGCTGATGATATTCGATAATTTGATCACCTGATACTCTGTCAACTGAAGCTTGAGCAGGTCAACAATATATCTGGCAATTATCATTGCCGTGTTCTCCGGTTGCGCGGTGTCCATTTTTTTTACAATTTCCAATATGCCGTTCAAACGGCCAATGATTCGCTTCACTATTCTCCGATCCCAATTGAGTCCTCCTTTTTTTTCTTCCTGGTCCAGCAAATTTTCAAATTGTTCAACAGTCACCCGTCCGCTAATAACTTCCTGCAGTTTGTTTCGAGCGATTATAATTTGCTCTTCCGGAACATTGAAAAGGATATGCGACAAAAATTCCTGAGCCTTGAAAGGAAACAAAAGCATGCCCAATTGCGAGGGAGAAAAATTTCGAAATGAACGCATAAGCATCTGGACTTCTGGAGCCATTATCTCTTTTTTGACCAGCACTTCCTCTTCGCCTTTCAAGACCATCTCTTTCCTTTCCGTGACCTCTTCGATTTTCACTATCCTGCCGTCACTCATGTGGACGACTTTGTTTCCAAAGGACAGGTGGCTTGGATCATGGGTAACCAAGATTATTGTTTTTTTGTCCCTTTCGTTGAGCTCGCGAAGAATCGACATGACATTGAAGGAGGCTTTGGAGTCAAGGTTGCCAACCGGTTCATCGGCAATGATTATGTCCGGATTGTTCATCAAAGCTCGAGCAATTGCCACTCTCTGTTTCTGCCCGCCTGAAAGCTCGGACGGATATTTTTCGGCGTGCTCGATTATTCCGAACCTTTGCAGAACTTCTTTTCCTCTTTTTTCCCGCTCTTCATTTCCTTCGCTTATAAACACTTTTGGCAGGCAGATATTGTCCATTATTCTGAGAGTGGGTATGAGAAAAAATGACTGAAAAACCATTCCGATCCTGCGGCGGTGAAATTCCACTCTGTCTTTTTTTCCGAACAGGTTTATGTCCTGTCCGCTAACCACAATTTCTCCGCTGGTCGGCTTTTGAAAACCGGCCAAAGCGTAAAGCAGGGTGGATTTCCCGCAGCCTGAAGGTCCGAAGATAATCACGTATTCGCGGGAATAAATATCGAGGCTTATGTCTTCCAAAGCCTTTGATTCGTTGGGCTTGCCTTGGTTATAAACCATATTGAGCCCTCTTACTTGTATGATAGGTTTTGTGGGTTCCATGTCCATAGCTTTATTATATATCAAAAGTCCGTCTTTGAGGAATTCTAAAAAAGTTCGGCCTTGCGGATCCCCGCCGCTTACAGCGGCAAAAGAAGGCCAAACCTTGAACAAAAAGCTAATTTACCAAATTTTTCAAATTTTCCCCAATACGAAAGAATCTTATTGCGTTTTCGTCTGTTATTGTTTCAACTTCTTTTTCGCTGATTTTTTTTATTTCAGCGATCTTTTTTACTATGTATTTAATGAATATCGGCTCGTTTCTTTTGCCCCTCATGGCTTGAGGCGCTAGAAAAGGACTATCCGAATCCAGCATAATCCTGTCAAGCGGAATTTCCCGCACCGCATCTGACAGTTTCTCCGCCCTTTCTGCCGGCTTCGGATAAGTTATGTTTCCGGAAAAAGAGAAATGGACATTCGGCAGTTTCAAAAATTTCTCCGTATCCTTTCTTTCTCCGGAGTAGCAATGAAGCACGAATTTCAAAAAGCTCAACTCTGGGGAATCTTCCGACGAATAGTCGGGAGAGGAAAGAGTTGAGCTTTGATAAAATTTGGAAATAATTTCATACAAATCCTCCCACGCCTCCCGGCAATGCACAATCACCGGGAGATCCAGTTCACGCGCTATTTTTATCTGTTCGATAAATCCCGCCTTCTGATTTTCCCTAATTTTCTCCAGCTCTTTTTGTGTTTTATGTTGTATGCTGTATCTTATGCGGCAATAATCCAATCCCGTTTCGCCAATCGCCACGACTTTTTCGTGTTTTGCAATTTTTTTCAACTCTAAAAAAAGGTTTGGCCTTGAGAAACCCGCCAATGAGGCAGAGGGAAAGGTCAAGCCTTGAGAAAAAAAGTCCGGATGAATTCCGGCTGACGAAAAAATATTCTTATGCTCCTTTGCTATCTCAATCGACTTTCGGCTCCGCGCCAAGTCTACTCCGACATTTATTATCGCTTTGCCTCCACTTTCAAAAAACCGCGAAATCACTTCCTCGCGGTCTTCGTCAAGCTCGGGAAAATCAAGATGGGAATGCGTATCTATCATATTCTATGGAACGGCAATTTTGATCTGCTTTGTCGTCACGGTAGTTTTTTTCCTGGCTTTGACAACCATCCGGTAAGAATATGTCGTTCCCGGGACGACCGCTTCATCGCGGTATGAATTCTGGATATCCGAGGAGACAACAGAAACCGTTGAGAATTTTTTCGCCTTGCCCGCTTTTCTCTGCAAAATCACGCTGAAATCTTTCGTATAGACCGGAGCCCAGGACAAACTTACTTTTCCTTCCACGATTCCAGCTTCAAGGCGGGGCTTGAATATTTTTTTCTTCTTCATTGTTTTCACCTGTTTTCCCTCGGTACAGCTTTTTTCGCCTGATCCGCTCTCCTGGCAAATCCGATAAGCGAATAGTTTTCCCGGTTTTGCTGTCCGGTCAACAAAAATCCTATCCGCGCTCTCCGTTTCGGCAATCTTTGAAAAATCAGCTTTCCCTGTTTTTCTTTCTATCAGGTATTTGCCGCTGTCGCTTGATCCGGCTGTCCAGCTTATTCTGACAATCGTGTCGCAAAGACCCGATATCGCGTCTATCGAAGATTCGGCTGCCGGTGCCGGTGCCGGAGATGGTCCCGCGATACTCGGAATATTATTAGCTATTCTTTGAAGCACGTTGGTCCCCTGGCCGTCGTCCAGAATGGCCGCGCTGTCAGAAACAGCAGCGACTGAGTCAAATTTGAGCGCAACAGCCGGTTCGCTTACATCCGAGATTGCCCGAAAATTCAAGGCGACTACTTTCACGGCCGCCCCCCTCACACCCGGCGTCGGTTTTCCAAGATCCACATAGCCTTGCCCAAGGCCTGTGTCAACTGAATTTTTTATTTCATAATTGAAGCCCGAATCAGAAACGTCAGCGCTTTTGAACTCGAGGGCATTCTTGTCATAATTGAAAACGACCTGCACCGCCACTATGTCGCGGCCGGCCGTGTCAAGATAAATCGGCACCGAGAAATCTTCTCCGCTTTTGTGCGATGCGGCAGCCGGCGACGTAAATATTGTAACCTGTTCCGTTTCGCCCGCCCTCGAAGACTGGTACACTGACATGTATGTGCCCCATATAAGCGCCGCGGAAAAACCGGCCACAAATGTTACGACAACGTAGGCTTTCCAGGCATTTATCTCCTTGCTTGGAATCACCCTGTACCTCGACTTCATCGATTTCACCGCTTTTTCAACCGAGAAGTCGATATTTCTTTCCCTGCTTAGTTCATTTCCCATTTTTCTAAAGAAGCTCATTTTTTTAAGAAACTTAAACATTTATTTATTTTAATTTTTATTTTATTGTTGAACGAAGCGAGCGAAATGGCAATTTATTCCCATTTCCGGGCGAGTGAAGACATCAAAGCGGATAATACCGATTTATTCCTGCGCCTATTATTCCTTTTCCAAAAAATCTATTTCCGCCTCCCGAAAACGGCCGATAAGTTTCATGATGTCAGCCAAACTGATTATTCCAGCGATATTATTGTCCTGATCGACAACCGGGACAGGATTGACATGTTTTTCTTGAAATAACTTAATAAGCTCCGTAATTTCTGATTCCGGCCTGATTGATACAAAGTCGGGATTCATGATCGATTTTGCGTCGGCTTTGAAAATGGATTGGAAATCATCCTTGTTTTTTCCTGAGGCATATTTTTCCAATTTGAATTCTTGAAAAAATTTTATAAGTGACGGAATATGAAAAGAAGTCTTCCCATGAGAAATCAGATCGGCTTCAGTGATCATTCCTAAAACTTTTCCATTTTCGACAACAGGCACTCCATTGAGGCCTTTTTGATGAAGCAGTTCGGCCACATCAATCACCTTCGCATCCGGCTGCACGCTGACGACCTCCTTTGTCATCATTTCCGATACTTTCATATTGCTCTCATTTTACACTATTTATTGTATCAAATGCAATACCTTTCTTGCTTTTGAAAAAAATTACCCGCCGCGCTTTTTCACTTTTTTTTCAGGCATCCATCTTTTGAAACCGCGGAATTTGCCCCAAAGCTCGGTAAGAAGGCTGATCCCTACTAAGGCTCCCCGCTAAGACTAAGCCTTAGAAAAACCGAGAGCTTAGTTTTTGTAAAATCATCGCCAGTTGCTCATCATGATCCCCACGTCCTTGATGGTCGCTTGTCCGTCACCGTCGATGTCGGAGCGGAGTTGGCGATATTATTTCTCAAGCAGCCATTTCCACACAGGAACGATATGAATCCGTTTGTTCCCTATTCTTCTTTCTTCCTCCTGATTTTCAGTCAAGATAAACCCTGTTTTGAGTTTGTATTTTTCCATCGCTTCCAGCAAACCGCCAAGCTCCCTCTTTTCATTTGTGAGAGCGAGCTCTTTTGTCACCTGGATAGCTTCGATGATTTTTGTTTTTTCTTTCACCAGAAAATCGCATTCGAACTTTTCCCGATGATAAAATATTTCCTTCCCTTTCGCGAGAAGGGCGATGAAAACAGAATTTTCCAAAAATCTCCCGAAGTTTTCACTGAAAGAAAAAGAAACAACATTAATGAATCCGTTGTCCGCCGAATAGCTTCTCTTGGGATAATTCTCCTGCTTCTTGATTGAATACTGGTAATTTGAAACTTCAAACAGAAGAAAAGACTTTTCGAAAAAACTTATATATTCTTTCACGGTTTTGTCTTGGATTTTCAGATATTTTCCCAGTGAGTTATAGCTGTAGTCCTGCCCGATGTTCGAAAAAAGATAAAGCAGCAAATTTTCAATCTCGCGCATTTTTTTGACTTCAAAGCGCGGAACTATATCTTGATAAAGAATATTTTTATAGTAATTTGTCAGAATTTCCTTTCCCAACTCTTTGGATTTTTCCAGCACCACCTCGGGGAAACCCCCGGTTTTGAGATAATTCCTGAAGAAGCGAACAACCTTGGCTTCATTTGCCGCCGCGTCCATTTTTCTTTCGACGTTCAGTCCTTTCACTTTCAGAACTTCACGAAAACTGAAAGGAGAAATATTCTTTGTTATCGACCTCCCGGAAAGAATCGTGGCCATTTCCGACGACAAGAGCCTCGAGTTTGATCCCGTGACAAAAAACTTGACGCCGCCTTTTTCATAGAGGCTCTTGACAAAAACCTGCCAATCGCTGAAAAATTGAACTTCGTCCAAAAAAACATAAGTTTTCCCTCCGGGGTTGAGCGCCGCTAAATATTCTTCATAAATCCTTTGCAGGTTGGCCGGATCGGTTTTGTAGCGCGCTAGAAGCGGCGATTCCAGATTAAGAAAAAGGATATTTTCGGGCTTCACCTTTTTGTCGTGTAGGAGATGGTTGATAATTTGCTTGGCAACCGTGGATTTTCCGCATCTTCGGATACCAACGAGAGCCACTATTTGCCGGGCAGACATGAATTTCTTGAGCTCCGTTGTCACTTCCCTGAGATAACCGGCCTCCAACGGGACATTTCGCCAATGTGGATTTTGCTCGGCAATGAATTTTTCAAACATGCGAATTTATTTTATAATACGAATTATATACTTATTATTCGTATCATATTACGAAATATTATAATTGTCAAGTTTACCCCGGCTGTTCCACTATCTTTCACCTCCACCCGCTCATCATGATCCCCACGTCTTTCACGGTCGCTTGTCCGTCACCGTCGATGTCGGATTTGGGATTGGTGAGACTTGCGGCGAGCTTTTGAAAATCGAG
>Ga0076279_130_pt1 | contig 8102 bp, 7 predicted proteins | sample RifGroF2_FD_67941 | JGI IMG/M metagenome (GOLD analysis project Ga0076279, IMG submission 67941) | Parcubacteria (Moranbacteria) bacterium GW2011_GWF2_44_10
TCCGAGCAAAAATTCCGGCGCCACTTGGGGGAGGTCCGCAGCATATTTCGCCGCCTTGACTGCTTCTTCCAAATTGATTGGCTCGCCAAGAGACTGAATTTCGCTCAGCTCTTTTTGAAGCCTTCCCATATTCTGCTCCAGTGCCGCTTTTTCGTTTCGGACCTGGGAAACAAGCAGGGTCTCCATTTGCTTTTCCTGTTCAAGCGATCTCTCCTGGTCGCTCTGGATGCCTCTCATGTTTTCCTTGTCAACTTTTCTTTCTATCAAAATTTCTTTTTCATCTTCGAGCGCGTCTCTCGATGCTTCCAGCTGATCGTGAGCCTCCTTAATCTGATCCTCAAAACTCTCGAGGCTTTCTATTTTGGAAAAATAATCCGAAAAACTCTGGCCGCTGAAAACGATCTCTGCTGTTTCTCCCCTTCCCTTTTCATAAAGTTCCTGCAAAAATTTTGCCAGCATTTCTTTTTTCGCGCCAACTTGTTTTTCCATCTCATCAATTTCAATTTGTTTTTCTGTTATTTCATCATCAAGCCCGGCAATTTGAAGATTCGTTTCCTGAATTTGAAGCTCGATCTTTTTTATATCCGCCGCGAGAATTTCAATGTCGTTTGAAAGCGATTCTTCCTTTTTGTTTTTTTCGTCTATGTTTTTTTGATAAATTTCGATCTGCCGGCGAAGATCATCAATCCTGGTTTTGAGAATTTCCTTTTGTGATGGTGCCGCTCCCCTTGTAGCCGACTGTCCCGCCAGCAAAAATAAAAACGCGGCCGAAAAAAATATCATCCCGATATTTGCCGAATATATAGGAAATATATTTGTAATTGAATTTCTATTCTTCATACCGTTTATTGGCAAATTATTTTTATTTGCGGCATCCCAAAAAAAATGATTCTTTATCTTCTGGGATTATATCACATTCACCCCAAACCGCAGAATACTTTCCAGCAAAATATATATATCGTTTGAAGCAATGCGTGCAAACCGCGGGACTGGGTTTAAAAAAACCGCCCCGGAGAAATGCCGGGACGGATGCAAAGACGCGGTCTATTTTTCTTTTTCCCCGCCTGCGTCGCTACGCGAATCGTTGCGGGCAGGTTCTTTCTTTTCCTTCACTTTTTCCCCATCGCTAGTTTCTCCGGCCTCTTCGGGTTTCTCTGGCTTCACGACTCCCTCGACTTTCGTCACGTCTTCTTTTACTTCCGTTTCCAGTTCGGCCAGTTCTTCTTCGGAGCGCGGTTCGGAAACCATCGCTACAACATTTTCCGGATCAGCCAGAACTTCAACTTTGTCTGAAACCGGCAAATCCTTCACATATATATAATCGTCGAATTTTTTTATCCGGCTGATATCGATTTCTATTTTCGAAGGCAAGTCGCCCGGCAGGCACTTCACTTCGATTTCATCTATATTTTTTATCAAAATTCCCCCGAGATCTTTCACGGCCTGTGATTCACCGACAAAATCCAACTCCACATTCGCCTCAATTTTTTCATCCATTCGGACTTGATAAAAATCAACATGGGTCGGTTTTCCATTCAAAATATCTCTTTGGATTTCCTTTATCAGCACATTTCGCTCATCGCCGTCTGGAAGCTGAATCTTGAAAATAGTGCTTTCACCCGCTTCTTCTCGAATGCGATTGAATTCTCTCCGGCTGAACCAGAGCAGAACGTTTTTGATTCCCCGTCCATACAAAACGCCCGGAATAGTGCCCAGCGGCGCATCCGTTTTTTTTCCCTCTTTTTTTCTTGTCTCGGCTTTCAGTATCAAGCTTGAAGTCATTTCTTTTTTATCAATAAAAATACCACTCTAAGAAGATAACATCATTACCAATCTTTGGCAAGCCCCGAACCACAAACTTATTATTTATTCTTTGGAGCGCCATCTATAATTTATATATAGCCAAAATACGTATTTTTAAGTTTTTTGTGTTGCGGGGCAAGCCTGCTTCCTAACTTCGATTTATCCGGCAGACGCTTTCTGCCATTCCCGCAGCGGCCATCAAGGTAACCAGAGAACTTCCTCCGTAACTCAAAAAAGGCAGGGGTATTCCCGTTACCGGCATCACCCCAATGTTCATTCCAATATTAATCAGCGAATGTACAAAAACGATGCTGGCCGCGCCGCCAACCAGCAGCTTCCCAAAATTGTCGCGGCTATTCAGTGCGATTTTTATGAATCTTGAGAGAACAACTGAAATCAGGACAAGAACGAAAACCGCTCCGCCAAAACCCAGCTCTTCGGCCACAACCGCAAATATAAAATCGGTGTGTTTTTCCGGCAAAAAATTCAGCTGGCTTTGAGAACCATGCCCAAGCCCCTTTCCCAAAATTCCTCCTGACCCAACTGCTACCGTCGACTGAAGCACGTTGTATCCGGCACCCAACGGATCAGAAGATGCGCTAAAAAGCGTCGTTACTCTTTCTTTTTGGTATCCCTTGAGAAAAAAGTTCCATCCTAAAAGGGCAACTATCAGCAAAATTGAAAACAAGACAAGGAGGTGTTTCCTGTTTACTCCGCTCATCACCAGAATGGAAATCCAGAGAAAAAAAATGACAAAAGCTGATCCGAAATCAGGTTGCTTGATCACCAGGAATATAGAGATTGCCACCGGAGCAAGGGAAATCAAAATATGCTTATAATCCCCTATGCTTCTTAAGTGGAGGGAAAAGTATTTTGCCAGGAGTATCGCCGCGATAATCTTGAAGGGTTCGACGGGCTGCAGATGAACCCCGCTAATTCCAATCCAACCCGTAGTTCCCCGAACCACTTTTCCGAAAATCAGAACGGCAAGAAGAAGCAAAAATCCCAAAACGTATAAAACAGTTGAATAATTCTTGAGGCTCCTGTAATCGAAGAACGCAAAGACAAAAAAAGCGGCCAGTCCCATGATCGCAAAAATCGATTGCCTCAAAAAATGACTCTGGTCCGGTATTTCTTTTGCGCCTGAGTAACTGATAGGATAAAGAACCGCCAAACTTAAGCCCAAAAGAAGAACCAGAGCCGAAAACAAAACCCAGTCAAATTTGTATAAAGATCTAATCATGCAATACCTTTAATTTGATTCGTAACTATCGTATTGGCCGGGCGAACCGTATTTTTTCATAAAATTCTCGTCGCTGAAAACATTGACTTCTTCCTCGACTTCGATATTTTGGACGTCAATGTCTTGGGCAAAAGGCTCGCTCCAGTGAAAAACAACATCCCTTTCCTCGTTGATTCTCACGTCATTGTTGTTTGTTTCGTTGACGGCCACCGGATTTCCTTGGTGATCCCGCAATACGGTTTTGGTGGTGATTTTCCGGAAATCGTATCCGCTTTTATTTTGAATCTTCAATTTTAGTTGGGCAAATTCGGGACCACCGCTGACAAAAATGAATTCTTTCTGATAAGATGCAATGTTCGGCTCTTCATACTCAGAAAATTTCTGCCACCTATACGACTTTATTCTGAAATCAAGGGAAACAGGTTTTTCAACGAGATCCGCGTTGAAAACAAAAATATATTTCGTTTCAGCCGGAAGGAGAAAACTCGTCCCTTCCTTTTGGGCAATGATCTTACCGCTTTCATCCAGAAAATTGAATGAATATTCCAGATTCTCAATCCCAAAAAGAGAATTTGGATTTTCTATTTTCACGAGGGCGTCATATGTGTTCAATCTGGATGAAACTATGCTTTTCTCGAGTATTTGAGCGTTTTCTATTTTTGGAATCTCCTCGCATTTTTGGCACGGCCCTCCGCAATCAATCCTTTCTTCGCTTTGGTTGCGCTTCCCGTCAGTGCAGGTCGGCTTAGTGCGGAAAAGAAAGAAGGCAGCCGTCCCTATTGCGCATAAGATTATCAGGTATATTAGAACTATCACCGCCCTTTTTATCGTACGCTGGAAATGAGTCATGTCTTTATTGTATCTCACTCACAAAACCTTGCAAGTAAGCCGGATTAATATTAGTATAATATTACAAGTTTTGAAAAAAATTATCCCGCGAGATGACATCATCATAGCAGTATTGAGGAATGATGTCGCGGGAAACAGGTATTTTTTACCTGGAATATAATCCGATAATATATAATAGGATGGAAAAGACCAAAAGAATTGAGATTCTTCGCCATTCGCTTGCCCACGTCCTGGCCGCGGCTGTATATGAGATGTTTCCCGACGCCAAGTTCGGAGTTGGTCCGGCAGTGGAAAATGGTTTCTATTATGACTTTGACCTGCCACGAACCCTTATTCCGGAAGACCTCGATATACTTGAAGAAAAAATGTTCCGGATTATCAAAGCGAATCATAAATTCGAAAAAGCAAATTTGTCATTTTCCGAGGCCTTGAAAGATTTCAAAAAAGCCAAGCAGCCCTACAAGCTTGAACTGATAAAGGATATCAAGAGAGAAAATTCAAAACTTGCGACTGTGGCTGTTTTTAGAACCGGGAATTTTGTTGATCTCTGCTTAGGCCCGCATTTGGAATCAACGGGGGAAATAAATTTGCGATCCTTCAAGCTGACGAAGATTTCAGGAGCCTACTGGAAAGGTGATGAAAAAAATAAAATGCTCCAAAGAATTTATGGCGTGGCTTTCACAACGGAAAAAGAACTGAAAAACTATCTTGCTATGCTTGCCGAAGCTGAAAAGCGCGACCACAAAAAAATTGGGCGCGATCTTGGCCTCTTTTCTTTCCATGCCGAATCTCCCGGTTCAGCCTTCTGGCATCCCAAGGGCATGACGATTTGGAATGAGCTTGAGCAATTCGGAAAAAGACTTCGCAAAAAATACGGCTTTCAAGAAATCCAAACTCCCCTTATTGCCAAAAATATCCTCTGGAAGCAATCTGGCCACTGGGACCACTACAAGGACAGTATGTTCTCCATCAAAAGTGAAAGCGAAACCTATTGCCTCAAACCGATGGACTGCCCGTTTAATATTTTGATGTATAAGGAGAGAACGAAATCATACCGCGACCTGCCGATCCGTTTTTCTGAAATAGGCCGCATTATGCGGAATGAAAAATCGGGCGAGCTCAACGGCCTTCTCCGCGTGCGTTATCTCACTCAAGATGATTCGCACATTTTCTGTTTACCACAGCAAGTTGAGAAAGAAATTGCAGGCCTCCTCCGGATGGTCAAGGAATATTATCCCGCGTTTGGTATCGAACCGCAATTTTTTCTTTCTACCCGCCCGGATGATTATATGGGCAAAAAATCAGAATGGGATCTGGCCGAGAAAAATCTTTCAAACGCTCTCAAAAAAGAGAGAGTCAGATTCGGAATCAAGGAAAAAGACGGGGCTTTTTACGGCCCGAAAATCGACATTGAAATCAAGGACGCGCTGGGACGAAACTGGCAACTGGCGACTATCCAGCTTGACTTCCAAATGCCGCAAAGATTCGGTTTGGAATATACAGACGAAAAAGGCAAACCGGCTATCCCGGTCATGATTCACGCCGCAGTTTTTGGCTCATTTGAGCGTTTTATCGGAATTTTAACCGAACATTATGCTGGAGCTTTTCCGTTTTGGATCGCCCCCATTCAGGTTGAAGTTATCCCGGTCAGCGACAAATTTCAAAAATACGGAACAGAGATAAATTCGCTCCTTTCAGAAAAAAATATTCGCTCCGTTATCCACGAATCATCCGAATCGCTCGGCAAGCGCATCCGCAACGCGCAATATGAAAAAATCAATTATATGCTTATTGTCGGAGAAAAAGAGATGAAGACCAAAACCGTCGCCGTCCGCGATCGCGAGAAAGGAGACATCGGCGCCATGAAGATTGAAAGGTTTTTGGAAAAAGCCAGAAAGCAAATTCAGGAAAAAAAGTAGCATGCAATATTTCATGAAAATATTCGGCTGCCAGATGAATTATTCCGATGCCGAAAGAATTTCTACGATTTTAGAAAAGCTGGGCCTTGAACCAGCTTTTAAAAACGAGGCGGATTCACCCGCCAAAGCTTTAGCGTCGGCGGGCTTAATCATTTTCGTCACTTGCGGCGTGCGCCAAACCGCCGAGGACCGAGTGTATGGCCAGATCCATAACATCCGGAAAAAACATCCGGAGAAAATAATCATCCTCACCGGCTGTCTCGCCCATCGCAAAGACGTGCAAAGAAGACTGAAAAGAAAAGTAAATCTATTCACGACCATTAATGATTTTCCGTCAGATATCTCCAAATTTATTTCCAATTCACGTTTCGCAATTCAAAATTCTTCTCGCCATAAAATATATAACGACTATCTTAAAATTAAGCCCGACTATGCAAAACCATACACGGCATACGTGCCGATAATGACCGGCTGCGACAATTTCTGCGCCTATTGTGTCGTCCCTTATGCCCGCGGACGTGAATATTCCCGGCCCGCCAAAGATATCCTCTATGAGGTAAAAAATTTGATTAAGAAAGGATATAAAGAAATTATCCTGCTGGGCCAGAATGTGAATTCTTATTGCGACAGCAAAAAGAATTCATCCTCCGAAGCTTTAGTGAAGGAGGATCCAACTATCGGTTTCCCCAAACTCCTCCGCCTCATTGAACAAATCCCGGGCAATTTCTGGCTGACTTTCCTTACATCCCATCCCAAAGACATGTCGGACGAACTGATCGAAACAATTGCCAAGGCAAAGAAAGTTTGCGAGTATATTTCACTCCCCGCCCAATCGGGAGACAATGAAATACTTAGACGAATGAACCGCAAATACACAATTGAACATTATAAAAAACTTATCAAGAAAGTCATCAACGTTTATAAAAAATATAAACCCGGAATCAGCCCCTGCATCTCCACTGACATCATCGTCGGTTTCCCAGGCGAAACCAAAAAACAGTTCGAAAACACGGCGAAGTTTTTGAAGGAGTTGAAATTCGACATGGCCTATATCTCCCAGTATTCCCCCCGCCCCGAAACCGCCGCTTGGAAACTGAAAGACACTGTGTCAAAAAAAGAAAAGGCCCGCCGCGAAAAGGTTCTCACGGATATCCTCGCCAAAACCGCGCTCGCGAACAACAAAAAATATTTCGGAAAAGTTTTTGAGGTTTTGATCGATAAAAAGCTTGGCTTTGAGGAATTCCGCCGCGCCAAAGCGGCGGAAGGAAAAAGCCGAGCTTTGGATAAACACAAATATCTCGCTCACACCCGCACCCAAAAGAAAGTTCTTTTTTCCTCTAACAAAAAAATACCCATCTGCCTTGCCCCGCATCATCACGCGAAGCGGGATTGGTGCTTGGGGAGTTTCGTGAAAGTCAAAATCACAAAAGCAAAAGCTTTCGGCCTGGTAGGAATAGCAATTTAAAAGCGGCGAACCCCCGAATTAAGGAGTTCGCCGGAAGGGCACAGCAAAGCTTACCTGAAAAGATCATAAGGATAAGCACTTTGTGGGTTTGGCAGAGAAGAAGGCTTCAGAGGAGGTGCAACTCCATGCCTGCCAGAACAACTTTGGCAAACCTCTCCAGGCCCGCCAACTCTCATGCCGCAGTTATGAACACAATAGTATTCAATTTCCGCCATGACTCTTCCTCCTTTATCATTATTGAACATCAATTATAGATATTTCGTCAAATTTGAATTATGAATTCAAGCAAAAATAAGATTCTCGTAATCCTCGGACCAACCTCTTCCGGAAAGTCCGATATTGCCATTAAAATGGCCAAGAAGTTTAATGGTGAAATAATTTCTGCCGACAGCCGGCAGATATTTCGCGGGATGGACATCGGAACTGGAAAAGTGACGGGCAAACTAACGCCCGTCATCCTGAGCACGCGAAGCGCGCCGAAGGATCTCGCTACAAAAAAAATAATATTCCTTTCCCACGGCATCCCCCACCACATGATTGATATTGTTTCTCCGCACCCAACATTACATAATTCAAAATTTGTTTTTTGTTTTTCAATAGATAAGTCTACAAAATGAATTAGATCTGAGATGTATAATAAATCTCTTTCCTCTTCGCCATTACCCCAGAGAGTGATATTGCTTTAAAATACCATATTAAAGCGGTTGAAATAAGTGGTGATGATGGCCTTTGCGATGCATTAACCGTGAAGGTAGTACAAAGAGATCTCGCTCCCAAATATCAAGGAAAACTCATGAGTCTCAGTATCGATTCAACTATTGAT
>Ga0076279_135_pt1 | contig 5154 bp, 8 predicted proteins | sample RifGroF2_FD_67941 | JGI IMG/M metagenome (GOLD analysis project Ga0076279, IMG submission 67941) | Parcubacteria (Moranbacteria) bacterium GW2011_GWF2_44_10
ATAAGTTTCTCTCGTATAAAATCATAATCACCCATAATTTCTTTTATAAGTTCATCATCTTCGGCGAAATCGAGACTTGCAACTTTTAGTAATTCTGCCTTTTCTGCATTTTGTCCATGCCACATCACAGCACAAAATACGATTGATTTTAGTTTATTCCAGCAATGGCTTTCAAAAAATGAGTGCTTGTTTAACTCCTCAGGATTAATCATTGTTATTGCCATTGTCTCTTTTGGTACAAGCTCGTCCTTAACATAATGAAAGCTGACAGATTTCAATTCATACGATAAGCCATTCGGAGCTTTTGAAACATTAGTTTCTAGTCCGGCTAATCTTTCAAGAATTAATCCTTTCCATCCTTTATTTTGCTTTCCTGTTTCGAAAGTTGTTACTCCGTGCTGGAGGGCGAGCTTTCGCAAATTCTTTCCAATATACTTCTTCAAGTTTTTTATCGCATTTGCCCTTGTGACTATCTTCATAAATCTTTATGTAATATTTGCTTAAACCTCTTTATCGATAGATTCAAATATTTTTTTTCCATATCAATCCCAATAAATTTCCTGTCATTCAAGGCAGCCGCTAATCCAGTTGTAGACGAGCCCGTGAAAGGATCAAGGACCAAGTCCCCCTTTTCCGTGCTGGCCATAATAATTCTGACCAGAAGATCAATCGGTTTTTGAGTCGGATGTTTCCCAAATTTCTTCTCCTCTTTTTTCGGCGGATATATCGCCCAGACGCTTCTCATTTGTAGATTTGGTTTTTTTATAAAATCACCCGGCCATTCGCTGTTCTTCATTAAATCATAATTGAATTTATGCTTCCCTTTCTTATCCTTTCTTGCCCAGATGATCGTTTCATGGCTTGCAGTAAAAAATCTACAACTTAAATTTGGTGAAGCATTCGGCTTGAACCACGCTATATCATTTAGGATATGAAATTTATTTACTTGAAGTGCGAAGCCACACTGATAAATGGAATGATAAGTTCCACTAATCCAAATCGTACCACCGGGCTTTAATACTCGATGGCAGGCTTTTGTCCAATTCAGGTGAAAATCAAAATCTTCCTTGAGGCCATTTGTAGCATCCCACTTCCCTTTATCTACACTAACCATCCTTCCGCTTTTACAAGTAAACCCGCCATTCGAAAGAAAATATGGCGGATCGGCGAAAATCATATCAACTGAATTTTCAGGAAGCTGTTCTAGTATTTTCAGACAATCGGAATTATATAAAACAAACTTGTCTTTTTGAAAAAAAGGTTTTTCTTTGATGTTGGATAATATTTTTTTGTTTCCAGTCATTTTTTTATATAAAGAAGTATATAGTAATATATTATCACTATATCACTATCAGTGCAATAGTGGTTATTGGCAGCGATTTATTTCTTACTCCGATAGTCGCGGATTTGTAATCCGCCTTTGATTCTTTTCACTGTCACTCTCTGCCTTTCCTTCCATTTTAATTCCCTCACGAGTTCAATCGGCAGGGTGAGACCGACGGATTTTTTACCTATCTTTGTCAGTTTACGAATATTTGTTTCGTCGGATCTTTTATTCGCCATATTTTCGAGGTAAGTAATTAATTACGTAATTCTTAATTCTACCCGGCCAGAAGGTTGGTGACAATCTTGATCATTTTGTCCTTTTCTTTTGGATCACTGACGGCGATGAGAAGTGAGAGAGCAGTGAGGGCGTTGTCATTGATTTTTCTCTCGCCGCTTTTTTTGAGCAGGTATCTGTTCCGGTCCAGAAAATACACGAACAAAAACGAGCCGATGCGTTTGTTGCCATCCACGAAAGGATGGTCTTTGATCAGGAAATACAAAAGATGCGCCAAACGTCTGATATATGTTTCCAAGAACCGCTTTGAACTTGTCGCCGTTCTCCTGACCAAAAAAACAACTTGCCTCTTTTTTGGCTAGCAGTTTCTTTTTGACTTCTCCAATTATAATTTTTGCCCCTGCGTCATCAATCGCGAATGTCGCTTTCCCCTTTTTCGCGAGCTTGAGCTTTTCTTTGTCGTATTTTTCGAGCAAGCTCAAGGTTTTGGAATAGCTTTCCAGTAGATCCAAGATTTCTTTTTCCTGCCCGGCGAGAAGCTTGTGTCCGGATTTCTCGCGGAGAAATGAGATAGTTTCTTGAAGTTCTCTAAACTGGTCTTGAGTTTGCAATAGGCGCTTTTCGTTGAGCGTATAACCCTTGATCAAATGCTGCTTGATTATTTTGGTTGCCCATTGGCGAAATTCTATCGCCCGCTTTGAATTCGTTCTGTATCCGACAGCTAGGATAATATCCAGACCGTAGAAAACCACCGGCTTATCAGAATTAGCAGTATGCATTTTTTGCATATTGCTTTTGGAGTCAACTTCCTTATCTTTGAATATGCTTGCAATATGCCTGGAAATCACAGATTGGTCTTTTCCATATAATTTAACAATATCAGCTTGGGTCGCCCAAATTGTTTCATGCCGAAAATCGCCCTTGAGCTCAATTGCCCCGGTCTTTGATTGAAATACCACAATTTCTCCTATTTTCATTTCTTCTTTCGCCATAATTTCATATTTGATGATTTCGAATAATTACGTAATTTCCTCCATAGGCGGACAAGAATTACGTAATTTTCTCAATTCCTCGAAGATCGGATCATCCATTCCAATCGGCAATGTTAGGCTAGCCGAGTTATTTGAAATCCGCGCCTATTTTCCAGACGCCTTTTTCCAAAAAGGCTTCTATGGTTTGCCGACCCGCCTTGTTGATCAGATTTGAATGCGAGAGCTTGTTCTGTTTCGCGTAATCAGCCAGAGTAATAATTTTTTTACCTTCCAAATAAGCCAACCGCCTATAATAACTGTTCGTCAGCGCCTTTCCCACAATCTCTTCCATCGTGGCAGCTGTCCCTTTTGCATCATATTCCCGGAATGCTTCATAATATTTTTTTCGATCAATGAATTTTATGTTGATTGGCACAAATCCTTCCCGAATCAGCAAATAATTGTTGAGGACGCGTCCAATACGGCCATTACCGTCACAAAATGGGTGAGCGTGTTCGAAATCAAGATGAAATTTTGCAATCCTCTTGATTATATTTTCATGGCTTGCGGCATTATATTCCGACAGCATTTCTTCAAGCTGGCCGATAATTTCTTTTGGATTGGGGGCTATATAATTTCCCACTCGGACAAATTCATTATCTTTCCTGAATCTTCCGGCAATATCGTCACGAATATTGGAAATCAGCATCTTGTGCAGCAATAAAATAACATCGAGAGTGAGCTCTTGCTCCTTGGCTTTTTTATTGATATACGAAACAACTCGCGCCAGGTTTTTGGTTTCAAAAATTTCCCTCTCATTGATGTATCTGTCCAAATCAATTTGCAGAAGTATTTTCTCGGTTTCTTCGAGAGTGAGGGTGCTGTTTTCGATGGCGTTTGAATTATATACTTGCTCAGCAATTTCGGTTTCGGCAATGAGTTGAAGCAACGCCTCCTTGCCTAAAGATGCTTTATAGTATCTCTCGCGAAGAGAGCTTATTTTTTTGTAGACATTAAGAGTTTTCGCCATATACAATCATTATACATTTTTTCACGATTTTGTCAACATAACCGTGAATTTAATCGAAAAATCGTACCGTTTTCACTGTTTTCCCCAATCCCAAGTTTAATATGGCTGATTGCAATTTAATGGGGCAAGCTTATTTTATTTCTTATTTTCTCCAATCCCTGATCACCAACCCGCCTTTAACTCTTTTGACGACCACCTTCTGCTTCTCCCGCCACTTCAATTCCCGCACGAGTTCGATCGGCAACGTGAGGCCGACCGATTTTTTACCGATCTTGGTTAGCTTGCGGATTCCTCTTTCTTCAGCTTTTTTGTTTGCCATATATTTGTTTTGAATAATTACGTAATTAATTACGTAATTTCATGTTTGCGCTCTCCATATCAACCCCGGACCATATCTTCATCCTATCCCGAAACCCGCTTTTTTTCAAGAAAAAAGCCTTAACGCATCGCCAAGGTTCTCTTAATTCAATCACTCCTGTTTTTTTGGGCAAGGACGGGGCGGAAAACAGGAAAACCGCTCTTTCGAGCGGTTTTCAAGATACTGTCTGAAAAGCAAAACGCGCGTCAAACCACAAATTGGGCGTGATTTTTTGCATAAAATTAGATAATTTTTTTAGCTTATCACATCATCGGGGCTGGCTCGAGCATGCCAACGCGGTTTCCTTCAGTATCGGAAAAAGATATATAGAGCCCGACGCCGGGTATATCCATCTGCTTGCCGAGAATTTTCCCGCCGGCTTCTTCCACTTTCTGGATATGCTCTTTCAGGTTGTCCACGCTGATCACCACCGAGGGACACTGGGACATTTTGTCATCGGTTCTTTGATAAAAGCCGCCATTGATGGCGCCGGGCTTTCGCAGCATGCCTTTTTCGTCAGTCTCGGCGGTCGTTGCAAGAACATAATCTCCCATTTCGGGGCCAAGCTGCTGGGTTTTCCATCCGAATGCCTTGGAATAGAAATCGGACATGCGCTTTCTGTCATCGGCCGGCATTTCAAAATGGACTACGGGATTCATTTTCATATTTTTTGCTTAAGAAATTAAAAAACGCTGATAATTTTCGGCCGCGAAGCCGGTGAAAACTTTTTTTTGGCCTCTATTTTTCGACAATGGCTTTGAAGCCGCCGTAGGCCATTCGCTTCATGTCAAATGGCATCGCCATATCCTTGTTTTTGGGATCGCTCATCATTTCTTTTATCACTTTAGCGTTCACCTCGTCGCGGTGAGACCGGGATTTATACACGATGAACGAGAACACGACCGTTTCGCCCGCTTTGACTTTCGCCATCTTCGGGAAAGTAAGAACCTTCACCCCCATCGACTTGGGATTCAGATCATCACCGACCGCTTCGATATAATCGAGCGCTCCATATTTGAGCCAAATTTTTTTGCCCATCTCGGCCATTTTTTGATAGCTCGCAACGTTCTTTTTCGGGACGGGAAGAACGAAACCGTCGACATATTTTGCCATATATTTATGCTAATAATAATTATTGGAGCTTGTCTAGAACAGCATAGGGATTTATGCTAATTCTATGACCGCTAGATTGATTAAAAACTCTAAACTAACGAATCGTCAAATTAACAAATTA
>Ga0076279_114_pt1 | contig 2731 bp, 3 predicted proteins | sample RifGroF2_FD_67941 | JGI IMG/M metagenome (GOLD analysis project Ga0076279, IMG submission 67941) | Parcubacteria (Moranbacteria) bacterium GW2011_GWF2_44_10
GGTGGAACGACAGGGGCTGCCGAAGGACACGGAGTTTGAGCGGCGGCTGTATCGGGACTCGCGCGGCAATGAGATTTATTGTTCAATCGTGCTGGCGGGCAAGGACGTGCGCAGCATTCACCGGCCGGAAACATGCTTGCCGGCTCAGGGGTGGGAGGTGTTAGATGGGCGCTACGAGGAAGTGCCCGTGAACGCAGGCGGCGCGGCGACGTTGCGGACGCGGGCGCTGAAGATACTGCGTCGGTCGCAAGGCGATGGGATGAACAACGGAGTGGAAAGGCTGAATTACTACTGGTTCATGGGCAAAGGCCGCGTGACGGCATCGCATATCCAGCGCATCATCTGGAACAGCTACGACCGCATTGTGCATAGCGTCAATCACCGTTGGGCCTACATTAGCGTGACGGCGACGGTGCCGCGCGGCAACAGCGCCGCGCAGACTGCGGTAAACGAGGAAGCGGCGCGCGCGGCGGTGCGCGGTTTCATCGGGCGTTTGTTTCCGGAGTTGAAACAGTCCGGCGCTGCGCCACCGGTTTGAATCCATGTTGACTCGTGATCGCCAAATCAGAGACCAGTTGCATCAGATTGTTGATCTGGTGCTGATGATGCTTTGCATTTATCTTGCGCACACCATTCGCCGTCACCTGGGCGCGGAGTTTGTGTTGCGGCGGACGGTGATGTTCCGCGAACAACTGTTGTTTGCAGCGGCGATCATTGTGATCGGCCACTATTCGCTGAAGGCGCACGGCTTTTACAGTCGCTCCATCGGATTGTCGCCGGCGGGCGTGTTTTGGAATGCCGTCCGCAGCATGAGTGTGTGCGTGCTGATCGTGCTCGCCGGCCTCTACGTGTTCGATGTGCGCGATGTGAACCGCGCCACGATATTCCTGTTCGGCGGGCTGGCCGCTGTTAGTCTTTGGTTGTTCGACATGGCCTGGCTGTCGCTGACCGTGATGACGGCCACACACCGTCGGAAACAGCGATCCGCCGTCCTGGTGGGCAGTGCGTCTGAAAACCAAGGGATCATTGATCTCCTTCGTGACCATCCAGAGTGGGCAATCGGGGTGCTGGAACAGTTAAACCTGAGTGTGCAATCTGCGGAGGACTTGGAGAAGCTGTTGCGCGAGAAGCCCGTGGACGTGGTGATTTTCACCGATCCCTTTGGCAAGGAAGTGGGGCTTCGTCCGCCGCAGGGACGGGCTGATATCGTCACTGTTAGCCATGATCATTTTGACCACAATAATTCCGCCGCGCTTCGAGGCGAACCGGCCGTTCTGGATCTGCCAGGAGAATATTCGATAAAAGGCGTTTCTATCAAAGGGGTGAATTCTTTCCATGACAAAAAAGAGGGCGCTGAACGCGGACTTAATACTATTTTCGTTTTCGAAAGTGAGGGAATCCGGTTTTGCCATCTTGGGGACCTTGCAACAATGCTCGACAAAAAACAGCTCGAAGAAATAAACGGAGTGGATATTCTGGCCGTTCCAGTCGGCGGGCCATTTTCGCTTATGTCGAAAGATGCCAAAGCGGTAGTTGACCAGGTTGAGCCGAAAATTGTCCTCCCGATGCATTATCACACTCCGGGCAACAAATTGAAGCTCGAAGATGAGAAAAAATTCTGCAAAGAAATCGGAATCTGCCCGCGGGAAAAAATGCCAAAAATCATTCTCAAGAAAAAGGATTTGGAAAGCGAGAAAATTCAGGTTATTTTGATGGAAGCGGTGAATAGTTAGATCAAAAATCAAATATCGAAAATCGAAAATGCGGTATGCGCCCGCCTGCAACAATATTGCATTTCGGGCGGGCTTCGCGCATGATTTTATAAATATATGAGTTTGCAGAGTTACATTGACAAGTTGAGAGAGAAACCAATTCGTGAGCGGGAAAGAATCGCCGTGATTGCTACAGGCGTTGCTTTTTCTGTCGTTTTTGTGATTTGGCTGCTATCTTTTTCAGAAATGAACAAAAATGAAAGCCCGGAATCGGCAACTTCTCCGGTAACAAACCAGCTGGAGGATCTCAAAAAAAATATTGACAGCGACAAGCAATCAGTCCAGGAGATGCTTCAGAGCCTGCCGAAAAATTTTGATGAGGATGAGGAGGATATCAATGACGAAAGTTTTCCGAATAACGAGCCTGAAAACCAGAATCAAAATGCAAACGAGAGCCAGAACAACTTGCCGGAGATACCGAGCCTGCCGTAGTAAACGCAAAGTGCAAAAATCAAAATGCAAAATGACAGTTCAAAATGTAAAATTATCAGATATCAAAATAGATTTCGATGTTTGCCCATTTTTAATTTTACATTGTAATTTTGAGCTTTGATTTTTAAATTTTGAATTATTATCGTGGAGATTGGCTACATAAAACCTCGTGAAATTACGTCCGAGATGAAAGAGTCTTATCTTGCCTATGCGATGAGCGTCATCGTGTCGCGGGCGCTTCCGGATGTCAGGGACGGGATGAAGCCGGTTCATCGCCGGATACTTTTTGCAATGCGCGAACTCGGCCTCACGCACTCGGCTAAATACAGAAAATCGGCGACGGTAGTCGGGGAGGTGCTTGGAAAATACCACCCGCATGGAGACACAGCCGTTTACGACTCGATGGTGCGGCTCGCCCAGGATTTCTCAATGCGCTATCCCCTTGTCGACGGGCAGGGAAATTTCGGTTCGATGGACGGCGACAATGCGGCGGCGATGAGATACACGGAAGCGAAGCTCACGTCCCT